>Ga0209345_10002891_pt1 | contig 18291 bp, 14 predicted proteins | sample Cruoilmetagenom7_FD_187294 | JGI IMG/M metagenome (GOLD analysis project Ga0209345, IMG submission 187294) | Oil polluted marine microbial communities from Coal Oil Point, Santa Barbara, California, USA - Sample 7 (SPAdes) (version 2) | ecosystem: Environmental > Aquatic > Marine > Oil seeps ...
CATTAAAACTTCAAAAAATTGAAGACACGAAAGAACTGTTTTCAAACAGTGATACGTTGTTTTTAAAAAATTCAGATTCATTAACCTTAAAAATTCATAAAGAAGCTACTTTAATTGATAGTTTATGGTTGAATGAACTGATAAACTCACCATTGTATGATACGATACAATATGTATTGAAAGATGATGAAATTTTAATTACTGAATTAGAAGAATTACCAACTGAATTATTAAAAGAACGATTGGAAGTTTTAAATAGCAAAACTCCTTTCCATATTGAATACAATAAAAGTTTAGAGCAAATAATTAGAACCTATTTAAAACGAAGAAAATCGTCTTTTTCAGGTTTAATGGAAAAGGCTCGTTATTATTTTCCAATGTTTGAAGAACAATTAGATAAGTATGATATTCCTTTGGAAATGAAATATTTAGCTATTGTAGAGTCAGCTTTAAAACCAAGAGCACGTTCACGAGTTGGAGCAACAGGTTTGTGGCAATTTATGTATCAAACAGGAAAGCAGTTTGATTTAGATGTGAGCTCGTATGTTGATGAACGCTCAGACCCTTACCGAGCAACTGAAGCAGCGTGCAAATACTTATCTAGTTTATATAAAATTTTTGGTGATTGGGATTTAGCTTTAGCAGCGTATAATTCAGGTCCAGGAAATGTAAATAAAGCAATTAGACGTTCAGGTGGAAGTAAAAATTATTGGAATATTCGTCATAATTTACCTCGTGAAACAGCGGGCTATGTACCTGCTTTTTATGCAACATTGTACATTTTTGAATATGCAAATGAACACAATATAAAAGCTAAAGAAAGTGCATTAATGTATTTTGAAACTGATACTGTTCAGGTAAAAAGACAATTAACTTTTGAGCAAATTTATGAGACATTAAATGTTGATATTGAAGTGCTTCAATTTTTAAATCCGCAATATAAATTAGATATCATTCCGTATATAAAAGGAAAAAATTATACACTTGCTTTACCTGTTAAAGATGTTGGTAATTTTATAAGTAATGAGCAGCAAATTTACGCATATGCAATTGCTGAAGAAGCAAAACGTGAAAAGCCGTTACCTAAGTATTTTGAAATGAATGACAGAATACGTTACCGAGTTAAAAGCGGTGATTTTTTAGGTAAAATTGCTGAAAAATATGGTGTTTCAGTTTCTAAAATTAAAAAATGGAATAATTTACGGAGTACACGTTTACGAATAGGGCAGCGTTTAACAATTTACCCTAGAAAGTTAGGTAGAACAAGCGTATCAAAACCTACTAAAACTACATCAAAAAAAACACTACCAAAAGGTGAGTTTAGCACGTACACTGTAAAATCAGGTGATTCATTGTGGTTAATAGCTCAAAAATACGCAAATGTTTCTGTACAAAATATTAAAGATTGGAACAATATTTGGAGTGTTAAAAGCTTAAAACCAGGAACAAAATTAAAAATATTTAAAATTAACTCATGAAAAAACTAGGAATCCTTTTAGTAATAGTTTCTTTTTTAATTTCTTGTGAATCAGGAAAAAACCAAAGAATACTTAGCGAAGCAAATGGTAGAATTAACAGCTTGCTTATTGTTATGAAAAACAGTGAGTGGCAAGGAGAAATTGGTGACGAACTAAGAGAGTTTATTGCTGAACCCGTTTTAGGATTACCTCAACCCGAAGCACAATTTGAAGTTTCTCAAGTGCCGTTACAAAACTTTGGAAGTATGTTTAAAATGAGTAGAAACATTTTAAAAGTAGGTATTGCTAGTAAAAATTCATTCACTATAGCAACAGACGTGTATGCAGGCCCACAAAAAATAATTTCCATAACAGGAGCATCTAAAGAAGAACTTATTGAAGAAATTAAAAAAAACAGTTCCAAAATAATTTCAGAATTTAAAAGTTCAGATTTAAGAGCTGTTAGAAGAAAAATTTTAAAAAAATATTGGAAACCATCATCTATTGAAACTTTTAACAAGCAAGGATATTCATTAAAAATTCCTCGTAACTATAATAAAGTTGAAGATAATGGCGACTTTGTTTGGTACCGTTATCATTTATTTGGCGGAAATAGTATGGAGGTAATTTGTTACACAGTCCCAATTACTTCAGAAGATGATGAAAACGGAAACACAATAGTTGCAATTAGAAACGCAATGGGTAAAAAATATATTCCAGGTCAAGTTGAAGGTTCACATATGATAACTGAAGCAGCATACACACCACATGTTTTTGAAGTTGAGCTAAACGGTAAAAAAGCTTTTGAAACTCGTGGGAAATGGGAAGTGAAAGGTGTATTTATGGCAGGTCCATTTTTAAGTTATACTGTTGTTGATAAAGTAAATAACCGTTTGGTTATTGTTGAAGGACTAACATATGCGCCTTCAATTAATAAACGAGATTATATGTTTGAACTAGAAGCTATTTTAAAAACACTGGAAATAAATTAATACCTAACAACTACATATCCTTTATTGGTTTTTCTATAGCGTTTACCATTCCATGTGTAATAACGTTGCCCTTTTACGTACACCACTTTATGTGCTCTAGGTAATTTTTTAACAACAACAATTTTTGAAGGAGTTGCTCTAACTCTTGTAACACATGAAGTAGTAGAAAACGAAAATAATACTGTGATAATTGCAATAAAAAAAAGTCTCATATCTAAATTTTTTAAGGTTTAGATATAAGACTAATTAATAAGGTGAAGGTTTAAAATATTATTTTTCTATTTTCGCCCAACTATCTCTTAAAGGCACAGTTCTATTAAAAACTAAATTAGTTGAGGTTGTATCTTTATCTACGCAAAAATATCCTAAACGCTGAAATTGAAATCTATCTAAATTTTTAGCAGTTTTTAAACTTGGCTCAACAAAAGCATTAATAACAGTTAAAGAATTTGGATCTATAAATTCTTTAAAATCTTTGTCTTTGTGTCCGTCAGGAGCTTCATCAGTAAATAAACGGTCGTACACTCTAACTTCTGAACTTATAGCATGTTTAACAGAAACCCAATGCAAAGTACCTTTTACTTTACGTTTGCTAGCTTCTGAACCACTTCCACTTAAAGAATCTTCATCATAAGTACAGTGAATTTCAGTAACCTCACCATTTTCATCTTTTACACAACTCTCAGCTTTAATAATATATGCGTTTTTTAAACGTACTTCTTTTCCTAATTTTAGACGAAAGAATTTTTTATTAGCTTCTTCTCTAAAATCTTCTTTTTCAATATATATTTCACGAGAAAAAGGAACTGATCTATTACCAAAACCATCTTCATAATCGTTATAGCTAGCATCTAAAAACTCCTCTTTTTCAGCAGAGTAATTAGTAATTATCACTTTTACAGGATCTAAAACAGCTAAAACTCTTGGAGCTGTTTTGTTTAAATCATCTTTAATACAATGTTCTAATAATGCAACGTCAGTCACATTATCACGTTTAGAAATACCAGCAGTATTGCTAAAATTCTTAATAGATTCAGGCGTGTAACCTCTTCTTCGTAAACCTGAAATTGTTGGCATACGAGGATCGTCCCAACCATTTACAACACCTTCTTCAACCAATTGCAGTAATTTACGTTTACTCATTACGGTATAACTTAAATTTCTACGGGCAAACTCGCGTTGTTTTGGTCGTAATTTTGAAGTGTCATACACTTGTTCAACATACCAATCGTATAAATCTCTATGACTTTTAAATTCTAACGTACAAATTGAGTGAGAAATTTGTTCCAAATAATCACTTTCACCGTGAGTCCAGTCGTACATTGGGTAAATACACCAATCATCACCAGTTCTATGATGTGTTTTTTTAAGAATACGGTACATAATTGGGTCGCGCATATGCATATTTACGTGTTTCATATCAATTTTAGCACGTAACACATGAGAGCCTTCATCAAACTCGCCATTTTTCATTTTCATGAATAAATCTAAGTTTTCTTCAACACTTCTATCACGGTTTGGAGAATTAGTTCCTACTTCAGTAGGTGTACCTTTTTGCTTCGCCATTTCTTCCGAAGTTTGATTATCTACATACGCTTTTCCTTCCTTAATCAACTCCACCGTCCAATCATACAATTGCTGAAAATAATCTGAAGAATACAATTCTTTATCCCATTTAAAACCTAACCATTCAACATCATATTTAATGGCATCAACATATTCTTGCTCTTCTTTTGCTGGGTTTGTGTCATCAAAACGTAAATTAACTGGAGCGTTGTAGGTTAATCCCAACCCAAAATTTAAACAAATAGATGCAGCATGACCAATATGTAAATATCCATTTGGTTCAGGCGGAAATCTAAAACGTAGGTTTTCTTTTGGCAAACCGTTTACTAAATCCTCTTCAATAATTTGCTCTAAAAAATTTAGTGACTTTTTTTCTTCATTCATAATACAAAACTAATAAGTTGCAAAATTATCGATTTTTTTTGGCAATACAACTACAAATAAATTTAACAGAGTTTTAAAAGTAGTTTTCTTTCAACATTGCTTTGTAAAATTGCTATAATTTGGGCGTTCCCTTTCAGGTCAGGCTTTCACTACTCGCTTTTTTTAGTTGTAAAAACACAACAAAAAAAGAGCTCAAACAAACCGCTCTATCCTTAACGCGTGATTTTTGTTTAAATGTTAAATTGTGTAATAAATAAATTTTTATCTTTCAATGTGCAGTATCAATTCTAAATTCTAAATTTGTAATTCGCAATTCATACTTAAAATGGGAACAATAAAAATTAAAAACATTCGAATTTACGCTTATCACGGGTGCTTAGTTGAAGAAGGGAAAATTGGCTCAGATTACCGTGTAGATTTGGAAATAAAAGCAGATTTATCTAAATCGGCAATAAGTGATAATCTTGCTGATACGGTTGATTATGTTCATTTAAATAAAATTGTGAAACAAGAAATGGCAATTCGTTCTCAATTATTAGAAGAGGTTGCAAAACGAATATTAGACAAAATTTTACTAGAAATTCCTTTGGTAAAAAAAGCCAATGTTGCAGTCTCTAAGTTAAATCCACCAATTGGCGGTAATGTTGCAATGGTTACTATTGAACTGAGTAAAAAAAGAGAATTTTAGAATACGAGTTTTAATAAACCAAAATAAAAACTCAGTTTAAATCCCTCCTTTTTCATATTATAATAACACCATTAAAACTTTAAAACAATAATTTAAAAAATACTTGCGAACAAATTAAAAATACGTAAATTTGCAATCCAAATAAGGCGTCGTGGCCGAGTGGCTAGGCTGGGCTCTGCAAAAGCTCCTACAGCGGTTCGAATCCGCTCGATGCCTCAACAAAAACCTAAGCATTTCGCTTAGGTTTTTTTGCTTTTCTTTAACACATTCTTAAGTATAAATTCATGTATCTTTGTAACTATTAAGTTTATATATGAAGATATACCCTATTGAAACAGGAAACTTTAAGCTAGATGGTGGCGCTATGTTTGGTGTAGTTCCTAAAGTTTTGTGGCAACGTACAAACCCTGCAGACAGCAATAATTTAATTGATATGAGTTTAAGAACCATGCTTATTGAAGATGGTAACAGACTTATTTTAATTGATACAGGGGTAGGAAATAAACAATCAGATAAGTTTTTTAGTCATTATTATATGTTTGGAGATTTTTCTTTAGATACTTCTTTAGCAAAACATGGATTTCATAGAGATGATATTACCGATGTTTTCCTTACTCACTTACATTTTGATCATTGTGGCGGAAGTATTCAATGGAATAAAGATAAAACAGGTTACGAACCTACGTTTAAAAACGCTAAATTTTGGAGTAATAAAAACCATTGGCAATGGGCGGTTGAACCAAATGTAAGGGAAAAAGCATCATTTTTAAAAGAAAACATAAATCCAATTGAAGCTAGCGGACAGTTAAATTTTGTGAATTTACCTACAAATAACTTCGTTCAAAATTCAGAGCTAGGCTTCGATATTTTATTTGCTGATGGACATACTGAAAAGCAAATGATTCCACACATTCAATACAAAGATAAAACCATCGTTTTTATGGCTGATTTGCTACCAACAGTTGGCCACATACCATTACCTTACGTAATGGGATATGATACGCGTCCATTATTAACAATGGATGAAAAAGCTGCATTTTTAAATAAAGCGGCAGATAATAATTACTTGTTGTTTTTAGAACATGATGCAGCTAATGAATTATGTACTGTAAAACATACCGAAAAAGGAGTACGATTAAACCAAACATATAATTTTAACGAAGTATTTAATTAAACAATAAATAACAATGAGAATTTTAAAACCAATATTTGTAACAGCATTAGCAGTTGTTACTTTAGCAAGTTGTAGTTCTGTAAAAAACTTAGCAGTACCAACTATGGACACGGCTGTAACTTTAGCAGCAAAAAAAGGAGCAGTGAGTGAAGAACAATCTAATCACTGGGCTCATGCAGATTTAGCAACTGATACAATTCCAGGTATTAGCTTAGACAAAGCATATAAATTTTTAGAAGGAAAAACAGGTGTAACTGTTGTTGTGGCTGTAATTGATTCAGGTATTGATATTGAACATGAAGATTTAAAAGATGTAATTTGGACAAATCCAGGAGAAATTGCTGGTAACGGTATTGATGATGATAAAAACGGATACATAGATGATGTATATGGCTGGAACTTTTTAGGAGGTGAAGGTGTTACTGCTCCTGAACAATTAGAGATTACACGTTTAGTAGCTAAAATGAAAACTCAATTTGATGGGAAAACAGCCGAAGATATAAATGAAGGAGAAAAAGCTGGCTTTGAAAAATATCAAAAATATTTAAAAGTATTTAATAAAGAAGCAGAGAGAAACATTAAAACAGCTGTACGTTTAAAACAAATAGGTGAAAGTTTTGCAGGAGTAAAAGCTTTTTTAGGAACAGAAACTGTAACCATGGAAGCTTTGCAAGCTGTTAAAACTGAAGACAAAGCATTACAAGCGCAAATTGGAGACATTTTAGGCTTGTTAGGAAGAGGTTTAGATGAAAAAGCTTATGTAGAATATTATGAAACTTTCAAAAAAAATAAACAATACGATTTAGATTTTGATGGAAGAGCAATTGTTGGTGACAACCCTACCGATTTTAATGATAAAGTTTACGGAAACAATAATGTAATTGGTTCTAAAGATGGAGAAATTCATGGAACACACGTTTCGGGTATTATTTTAGCTTCTCGTAATAACGGTGTTGGTATGAATGGTGTTGCACATAATGCAAAACTAATGTCGGTTAGAGCTGTGCCAGATGGTGATGAGCGCGATAAAGATGTTGCTTTAGCTATCAGATATGCAGTTGATAACGGAGCAAAAGTTGTTAATATGAGTTTCGGAAAAGCATTTTCACCATATCGTCATTGGGTTTTTGACGCTATTAAATATGCAGAAAAACATGATGTATTATTAGTTCACGCAGCTGGAAACAGTAATAAAGATATTGATGTTGAAGACAATTGGCCAAATGATTCTATGGATAAAGTTGTTGAAATAGCTGATAATGTATTAACTATTGGGGCAATGAGTGTAAATTATGATGAAAATTTACCTGCATCTTTTAGTAATTATGGAAAATCAAATGTAGATATATTTGCGCCAGGTGTAAAAATCTATTCTACATTCCCAAAAAACGAATATAAAGCAATTAGCGGTACTTCAATGGCTTCACCAGAAGTAGCAGGTATTGCTGCTTTGGTTAGATCATATTACCCACAATTATCTGCAAGTCAGGTAAAACATATTATTATGAATTCAGGAACTGAATTAGATATGGAAGTGATATTACCAGGTTCTAAATCAGAAGAAAAACCTAATGGTAAAAAAGTAAAATTTTCGTCATTATCAATTTCAGGAAAAGTAGCTAACGCATACAACGCTTTAGTTTTAGCTGAAAAAATGGTTAATAAATAAGCCTACTAAAACAAAATTTTTTTTAAAAAAGCACACTCATTTTGAGTGTGCTTTTTGTTTTTTATTAAAACACTAAAAAGTCCTTTAAGCATCTTTTTTGTATATTTAAAAATTATTTTATGTCAATAGAGATAAGATGTAAAAAATTAATATTTAATAAAAGCAGTTTTGAAGTATAGCCCTCACATTAAAACAGGTGTTTTATTTTCTAAATTTATATATTGGAGTTTACTTATTATAAGCATAATAGTTTTAAGTTGTAAACAAAAACCAACATATAAAGGCCCTGTTTTTAGTGAATTACCAGTAACTACAAAGCTTCCATTTTATCACTTTTCAATTCATCCACTTCATAATCCAGCTAAGTTAGTTGAAGAATATCAGCCACTTATGGATTATTTTAATGAAAGAATTGAAGGTGTTCAATTTACTGTAGGAACCTCAAGAGATTATGCTAATTTTGAAGAAAAATACACCAACAGAAAATCAGAATTTATCTTACCAAACCCTTGGCAAACACTTCAAGCAATTGATAAAGGATATAATGTAATTGCTACAGCTGGTGAGCCAGAAGATTTTAAAGGGATATTTATTGTACATAAAGATGGAAATATTAAAGCACCAATTGATTTAAAAGGAAGTGATGTAAGCTACCCATCACCAACAGCTTTGGCAGCTTGTATTATGCCTCAATATTTTTTGCACACGCATGGAATTAATATCAATAATGATATTGAAAATAAATATGTTGGTTCTCAAATGTCTTCAATAATGAATGTATATCTTAAAAAGACGGTTGCAGGAGCAACTTGGCCACCACCTTGGAGGGCTTTTCAGAAAGATTATCCAAAAGAAGCTTCAGAATTAAAAGTTATTTGGGAAACAGGTTTCCTAATTAATAATTCAGTAATGGCAAGAGATGATGTTCCTATTCATATTAAAGAAAAAGTGACACAAATCCTTATTAACTTACATAAAACAGCACAAGGAAAAAAAATATTAAAAGACATGGAAACAAATAGGTTTATCTTAGCTAACAATAAAAGTTATGATAAAGTTAAAAACTATATTGAAAAATTTGAAAAGGAAGTACGTAAAATAGAAACTAAATGAGAATAAGAGTTTATGCATAATTTTTTATTTAAATCGCTTCGTGGTCGTTTAATTCTAAGTGTTGCTTTAGTGCATGCTGTAATGATGTCAATTTTTATTTTTGATTCAATTGTTAGACAGCGTAAATTACTTCTTAATCAACAAATAGAGGATGCTAAAAGGCTTTCTCAAACACTTTCAACTTCAGCGGCAGGTTGGATATCAGCTGATGATATTTCTGGACTTCAAGAATTAGTTGATAATCAACGTAGTTATCCAGAACTTATGTTTGTAATTCTTACTGATGAATTAGGATTTGTTTTAGCTCATACAGATAGAACTAAAAATGGTAAGTATTTAATTGATCTTCCTAAGGAAGTAGCTTTGAAAGTATTAAACAAAACACCCCAATTAGTTGATGTTGTTTCGCCAGCTATGTTAAATAATGTTCATGTTGGTTGGGTTAGAATTGGTTTAAACCAAAATGAAGCAGAAAAAAAGCTGTTTGAAATAACAATTAACGGTGTGTTATATACACTTTTAGCAATTATAATAGGTTCAATAATAGCTTGGTTTATGGGTAAACGTATTACTCAAAGGCTTTATTTAGTGCAGGATACAATAAACAAAGTAAGTGCAGGAAACCCATCTGCAAGAGCACAAATTACAGGTTCAGATGAAGCTACTTTATTAGCAAGAGAGTTTAACACAATGCTTGACACGTTATCAGATAGACAATTAAAACTAGATAAAAGCATAGTGCGTTTTGAAAAACTTTTTAACTTGGCAGATGTGCCTTTAGTTTTAGTTAATAATAAAGGACAAATTTTAGATTTTAATATAAGTTTTGAATCTACTTTTGGATTCACATCTGATGATATACCAACTATTAAAGAATGGTGGTTGTTGGCATATCCTAACCCAGAGTATAGAAAAAAAGTAATTAAAAAATGGGAAAATGAAATTAAAATCGCTAAGGAAAAAGACGCTAATATTCAAGCAAAAGAATATGAAGTGCAAAGTAAATCAGGTAAAAAATTAACCGTTATAATTTCTGGTACAATTATTAATAATGAGATACTTGTTACCTTTTTTGATATTACAGCGCGTAAAAAAATTGAACAAGAATTAGTAAAAGCTAAAATAAAGGCTGAAGAATCTGACCTTTTAAAATCTTCGTTTCTTGCTAATATGAGCCATGAGATAAGAACACCTATGAACGGTATTCTTGGTTTCGCAGAATTATTAAAGTCACCCAACCTTGCTGGAGAGAAACAACAAAAATATATTAGCATTATAGAAAAAAGTGGTGCTAGAATGTTAAATATTATTAATGATATTGTTGATATTTCAAAAATAGACTCAGGGTTAATGAAAGTTGTAAACACTGAAACTAATTTAAATGAACAAATTGAATTTATTCACACATTTTTTAAGCCTGAAATTACAAATAAAGGGATACAGTTTATTGTTAAAAATAGTCTAACCAATGAAGATGCTACTGTAGAAACAGATAGAGAAAAATTATATGCAGTACTCACAAATTTAATTAAAAATGCCATTAAATATACTGATGAAGGCATTATAGAATTTGGATGTAATAAAAAGGGCAATCAGCTTAATTTTTATGTAAAAGATACGGGTATTGGTATTCCAACAAAAAGAAAAGGAGCTATTTTTCAACGATTTATTCAAGCAGATATTTATGATAAAAAAGCATTAGAAGGTGCAGGTTTAGGCTTGGCTATTTCAAAAGCATATGTTGAAATGTTAGGTGGGAAAATTTGGGTAGAAACAGAAGAAAATAAAGGCTCTACATTTTATTTTACAATTCCGTATGTTTCAAATAAAAACACAAAATCACCATCTAAAAACAATGTTCTAAAAGAAAAAGTAACTATTGATAATCTTAAGATATTAATTGTTGAAGATGATGAAATTTCAGATTTATATTTAACGCTTATACTTAATAAATATGCTGTTGATATAATACATGCGCCAAATGGAAAAGAAGCAATTGGTTGCTGTAGAAATAATCCAGATATAGATTTAATAATGATGGATATTAAAATGCCAGAAATGAACGGTTATAAAGCTGTACAAGAGATTCGAAAATTTAATAAAGACGTTGTTATTTTTGCTCAAACTGCATTTGCATTATCTGGAGATAAAGAAAAAGCATTAAAATCAGGATGTAATGAATACCTAAAAAAACCAGTTAAAGAGGCAGATATACTTCGTTTAGTTCAAAAACATTTTAAAAAATAGCAAAACAATTATAATGTTCTGTTAAAAAGCACACTCAAGTTAAGTGTGCTTTTTTGTTTTATAGAGATATGTTTATATTGCGTGCTAAAATAAATTTAAAAATGAACAAATTTCTTCCCCTACTTTTTTTAATTGTTACTTATATAGTTTCAGCACAAAACAATACAACATACTGGCAACAACATGTAGATTATAAAATGGATGTTGATGTTAATGTTGAAAATTACCAATATAATGGAACTCAAGAATTGGTTTACACTAATAATTCACCCGATGTCTTAAACAAAGTTTTTTATCATTTATATTTCAATGCATTTCAACCAAATAGCGAAATGGACGCGCGTTTACAAGCAATTGTTGATCCTGACAGAAGAATGGTAAACAATATTGGGACTAAAGAAAATCCAAAATATGAAAGTAGAATTTCAAAGCTTAAACCAAATGAGATTGGTTATTTAAAAGTAGTTTCACTTCAACAAAACAAGAGTAATTTAAAATATTCTACTGAAGGAACTATTTTAGAAGTTGAATTAAATACACCCATACAGCCAGGAGAAAAAGTAATTTTTAATATGGTTTTTGAAGGACAATTACCAGTACATATTAGAAGAGCTGGAAGAAATAATGAAGATGGTGTAGCACTTTCAATGGCACAATGGTATCCAAAAATAGCTGAATATGATTTTGAAGGTTGGCATGCAGACGCTTATATTGCTCGTGAGTTTCAAGGCGTTTGGGGAAATTTTGATGTAACACTTCATATTGATAGAAATTACACTGTTGGAGGAACTGGAAATCTTCAAAACCCACAAGAAATAGGTCATGGTTATGAGGATAAAAATCAAAAATTGGTAATTAAAAAGGGTAAAAAATTAAGTTGGAATTTTAAAGCAGAAAATGTACACGATTTTACTTGGGCAGCTGACCCAAATTACACGCATGATGTTTTAGTAACAGAAAGTGGTACTAAGCTTCATTTCTTATATAAAAATACGCCAGAATATTCTAAAGCATGGAAAGAAGTACAACCATTAACCGAAAAAGCATTGAATTATTTTAATGCAGCAATTGGTCAATACCCTTGGGAGCAGTATTCTGTAATTCAAGGTGGAGATGGCGGAATGGAGTATGCAATGTGCACTTTAGTTGCTGGTGGAAAATCATTAAATGAAATTGTAGGTACTGTATTTCATGAATTTGCTCACACTTGGTTTCATAATATTTTAGCCACTAACGAAAGTAAACACTCTTGGATGGATGAAGGTTATACTACGTATATTTCAACATTGGCTTCAAACAAAATTTTAAGAGGTGGTAATGATACACCAAATGCAAATGGCTATAGTGGTTATTATTATGCCGTGAAAAATGGAATAGAAGAACCTTTAACAACACATGCAGATAGATTTAATACAAATGCAGCTTTTGGAATTGGAAGTTATGGTAAAGGAAGTATGTTTGTTTCACAACTAAATTATATTATTGGTGCCAAAAATGTAAAAAAAATGCTTAAAAAATATTTTGAAGATTTTAAATTTAAGCACCCAACACCAAATGATGCTAAAAGAATTGCCGAAAAAGTATCAGGATTAGAATTAGATTGGTATTTAAATGAATGGATTGAAACGACACACACTATAGATTATGCAATAGCAGAAGTTGAAGAGAGAACCATTACGTTGGCACGTGTAGGTCAAATGCCAATGCCTATTGATGTATTGGTTACTTATATTGATGGAAGTACAGAGGATTTTAATATTCCATTGCGTATGATGCGAGGAAATAAACCAACTACTGCAACGGTGTTAAAAGATTGGACTTGGGCGCACCCAACATACACGTTTTCTACTTCAAAAGAAATTAAAACTGTTGAAATTGATCCTTCTCAATTAATGGCTGATATTGATAGAGAAAACAATACATTTAAAAAAGAATAAACAAAGACTTATTTTTTTATAATATATTTTCGAAGATTGGAAGTGAGAATTTTAACTAATTCTTCTTCCTTTCCAATAGTTGTTTCTGTGAATAAAAAACCAAAAATTGGATATTCACCAATAGTTATTTTTCTTAACAGTAATGGATTTTCAAAATCACTAAGTAATGTATCATAGTCAAAAGAAGCAATATCATTTTGCTCAATTCCAGAATTGTTATCTAACAAAATAAGACTGTACTTTTTATCTTCTTTTTGTTTAAAAAGAGCCTCCCAATCAGGTTTTTTATTATATAAAAAATACTCGTAAGAATTTACACCAAAAGCATAATTAGCTACATCTCCAGTTGTACACCAACCACCAAAACGCATTGGATTTACTTCAATGGGAATAATTGTTCCGTTGCTGTTAATTCTAACTTCAATATGAATAGGAAAATTTTTTAATCCTGTTTTTTCTCCAATAATATTCACTAAATTTTGAACAGGTTTAAGCGTTGAAGAAATAATTTCTTTTGAAGTTGAATACACTCTGTCACTTACATCTTTTCCAGACGAAAAAACATGGTGCATACTATTTAAAATTACGGCTTCACCTTTATTATTGTAATAACAATCTATAGCATATTCTTCACCTTCAATACATTCTTCAATAATAAAATTGTTAGTGTTTAAAACTTCAGTTGGATAAAAGCCTTTAATATGTTCAATATCAGTTTTAATTTTAGTTAAAACGTCATTCCATTCAGAAGGTTCATCAACTTTATGAACACCTAAACTAAAAAAACCAATGGCAGGTTTTATTATAAAAGGGAATTTTAAATTGTTTACAGAAATAGCGTCTAAATCTTCATACTTAACACCTTTAAAAAAGTAATTTGGATACACATCTTTTAATAATTCTCTAAAAGCAATTTTATTTTTAAAATGTTTAATTTGTTCAGGGCGTTTAGTCTTTCTTAAATTAGCTTCAACCCAACTAATTGTATTTTCAGAATTAGAATAAATAAGATGATTAGGATTCTCATTTATTATTCCTGTTGCTTTTGTTTCTGAAATCCAATTCAATGATTCATCAGAAATTAACTCTTTAGCTTCAGCAGTTGCAACTATTTGAAACTTATTTTTTTTAATTGTTTTTATAAGAAAATCTGAAACGTAAGGTTTGCCAATTAAAATCATATATAATTGAATAGGTTGAGTGTAAATTTAAGTAAATTTAGGAATGTTGAATGTTATTTTAATTACAAACTAAGGCAATTCAACACCTGTTGAAGCTGTATAAATTTTAAACCATTGCTCTAAACTCATATCAACAGTTAATGCATCAACAGCGTTTTTTAAACGTTCTATTTTTTGTGTTCCAACAATTGGACTTATGGTTGCAGGATGCTTTAAAAGCCAACTATAAATAAGTGTATCAATAGTATTTATGTTTAGTTCGTTTGCTATTTGAGTTAAGGTGTTAAAAATTCGCTGTTCTTTTTTTGTTGAAGGATTTAATAATTGCCCGCCAGCTAATGGAGACCAAGCCATTGGTTTTATGTTTTTCTGTAAAAAATAATCCATATTCCCATTGTTAAAATGTTCTAAACAAAGTGGTGAAACTTCAACTTGATTTGTGACTAATTTCTCATCAGTATAAGCCGCAAGTGCTTCAAATTGTTGTGGCGTAAAATTAGAAACTCCAAAATGTAATACTTTACCACTTTCTTTTAAAAACGAAAATGCTTTTGCAACTTCTTCAGGATTAAAAAATGGTGATGGTCTATGTAAAAGCAACACATCAATATAATCTGTTTGAAAATTTTTCAATGAATTTTCTACTGATGAAATAATATAATCAAAACTATAATCGTAATATTTTAGTTCTCGTGAAGGAAATTTATCAGATATTAATTTTATACCACATTTTGTAATTAGCTGTATATCTTTTCTAAGAGAAGGTTTTAACGCTAACGCATCTCCAAACAGTTTTTCGCAACTGTAATTGCCATAAATATCAGCATGGTCAAAAGTTGTAATTCCAAGTTCAATAGATTGTTGGGTTAACTTTAATAATTCTTGATTATTAAGGTTCCAGTCTGTTAATCTCCAATGTCCGTGAATAATTCTAGAAATTTTTAAATCGTTGGATAGTTTTATAGTGTTCATTTTTAACTATTTTTTGGCTGTAAAATTACTTAATTTTTGCCTCACCCCAATAATTATAACTAGCCGGTTTCCACCCAGGAAGGTACATGGTTTCTAGTTTGCTAATTGTAAAGCCATTTGCTTCAATAAGATTAGGTATATTTCTATTTAAGTTACATCCACCACCAACTCTTTTCCAAACAGGATTTACAATATTCTGGTATTTTTGAATTCCTTTTTCAGGTGCTTTACCGTGCTCGCAAAATAGTAATTTACCAGTTGGTTTTAAAACTCGTTTTATTTCAGAAAAAGCCTTGTTTAAATTTGGAATAGTACATAACGTGTAAGTAATTACAACACAATCAAAACTATTACTAATTGCTGGAATGTTTTCTGCTGACGCTTCAATAAATTGAAAGTTAAAAGGCAATTGTTGAGTATTTACAAGTGTTCTTTTCCATAGTTCTATTGAAGGATCTATAGCTATCAATGTGTTAATTTTTGAAGTGTAAAAAGGTAAGTTTAAACCAGAACCTACACCTATTTCCAATACATTTCCACTCGCTAATGGAATTATTTTCTCTCGTTGTTTCATACTGGGCTTTTGACTACAAGCCCAATTAATTGCTTTTGGGAGAATATATTTGTTGTAAAGATTCATAATTATTAAATATACAAGCTTTAATTTCAGTAAATTTAATAAAATATAGTTTACAGGCTTTTGAAGTGGGTTTTTACTAAAAAAGCCATAAAAACACCAATGTTAGAAATTATTTCCTTAAATATAAAACACAACAAATGGTATGATAAACAAAACAAATGGTAAGTTATAAACAATAAAATGTTAATTTTCTTGCATGTTAAGTGTTTGTGTTGTAGCTTTATAGCATGTTAAAGAGTGAACCAACCCCTAAAACTTATAACACATGAAAACTATTAATTTAACTGAGCGTTCTACGCTTGCCTCTATTACTAATTTTGCTAGACGGAATTACAACACGTACGTTAAACATTACGAATCTAGAAATTTAAAACCAATGCCTTTAGAAGAATTTTTAAAAAATTATAATAGTTAATCTACAATTCTTTTAACCCTTCCTACTTCACCAGTTTTTAGTTGAACTTTTATTCCATGAGGATGGTTTGGAGAATTAGTAAGCAATTTTTTTACGATACCTTCAGTTAATTCACTCGTTCTTTGGTGATGTTTCTGTACAATTTCTACAGCTGAACCAATTTGAATGTTTTTTCTATTTTTGCCATCGTTCATAATGATTATTTATTTTGCTCTATAACGGTATTTAAATTTAATTTTTCCTTAGGAATGAAACCTTTAAGAATTAAGAAAAAACCAAAAATCATTAAAATAATACCCATAGTTCTTTTAACTTTATAGGTGATTTTTGGAGTTAGCTTCTTTTTTAGTTGTTTTGCTAATACAATTTTACCAATATCAGTAATTAAATAACTTACTAAAATTACGGTGAAATAGTTAAATATTTTAGTAGGATTCATTTGTAAGTTAGAACCAACTATTACAATCATTCCTAACCAAAAAGCTAATACACCTACATTTATAAAATTTAGCAAAAACCCTTTAAAAAATAGTTTCACGTAATTTGTTTTTTCAGGCAGGACTAATTTTTCATCTTGAACAGCTCTTTTTTGACTTTTATCTAAGTATGTAATTAAACCATACACCAATAAAATTAAGCCACCAATATAAAATAAGCGAGGATCATTTTTAATTTGTTCTAGCAAACTTTTACTTCCGTAGTAAGCAATTAAAATAAATACAACATCACCAAATATAACACCTAAATCAAACGCAATTGCTGCTCTAGCACCTTTAATAATACTGGTTTGTATGAGCATAAAAAAAACAGGACCAATCATAAATGATAAGAAAAAACCGATAAGTATTGCGTCCTTTATTTCGTTAAATGTCATAAAATAGTTTTATAGCAAGTGAAAATACTATTTTTAATTAGACATCATCATAATCAATAGTAATTTTTTGAGAAGTTGGATGCGCTTGACACGTTAAAATTAAACCATCATTTATTTCCTCTTCAGATAAAATGGTGTTTTTGGTCATTAAAGCACTTCCTTCAGTAACTTTTGCAATACAGCTACTACAAATTCCACCTTGGCAAGAATATGGAGCGTCTAAACCTTCTTTTAATGCAGAGGTTAATATGGTTGTTTCAGTATCCATTTCAAAAGTAGTTTCTTCATCATCAAGTAGAATTGTTATTTCACTTGTTCCTTCAAAATTTTGTTCAGGTTTTTCTTCTGAAGAAATAGGAACTGAAAACAATTCAAAATGAATGTCATTTTCAGATAAGCCATATTCAATTAGTGTTTCTTTTGCGGTAGTTATCATTTTTTCTGGACCACATAAAAAAGCAGTATTAAAAGTTGTATTTTTAAATCTGTTTTTTACAACAAAGTTGATGTTCCCAGTATCAATCCTTCCAAATAAAGCATCACTATTTTGCTCTCTGCTATGTACGTATTGAACATTAAATTGCGTTGAAAATTTAGATTTTAAATTATCTATTTCATTTTTAAAAATTGTGTCAGCTTCAGTTTTGTTCCCATAAATAAGTGTAAAAGTACTTTTAGGTTCATCGTTTAAAGTAGCTTTTATCATTGCCATAACAGGTGTAATTCCACTTCCTGCGGCAATTCCTAAATAATTATTTTTATTATTTGAAGAAGTTTCTAACACAAATTTCCCTTCAGGTTTTGAGACTTCTAAAATTGCATCTTCTTTTAAAATAGTACAGGCAAAAACAGAGAATGTACCGTTATCAACAGCTTTTACAGCAATTCGTAATTCATTGCTGTTTGGTGCCGAGCAAATTGAATATGCTCTACGTAATTCTTCTCCAGCAATTGTGGTTTTTATAGTAATATATTGTCCTGC
>Ga0209345_10002892_pt1 | contig 18278 bp, 7 predicted proteins | sample Cruoilmetagenom7_FD_187294 | JGI IMG/M metagenome (GOLD analysis project Ga0209345, IMG submission 187294) | Oil polluted marine microbial communities from Coal Oil Point, Santa Barbara, California, USA - Sample 7 (SPAdes) (version 2) | ecosystem: Environmental > Aquatic > Marine > Oil seeps ...
CACCAGTTTGAAGTTCTGGAATTGCATTTTCCATAAGTCTTTTAACAAGGTTTCTATCTGTTCTTGATACATATACTTTTGGACCTTTAGTCGTTTCTTCTACTTTTGTTATATATACTCTAATTTGATTTCCTAAGAAAACATCTTCAGGTAGTAAGTCTTTAGCTGGGATTGATGTTTCTGTTTCATATCCAAGATTAAGAGTTACGAACTCGTCATTAACTCTGATAACTTCAGCTATAATCATATCACCTGTTTTTTCAGTGAAAATTTCAAAGTTTCTTTCTCTCTCAAGTTGTTTTAATCCTTGAGTTAGAATTTGTTTTGCAGATGAAGCTGCTAAACGGCCAAAGTTTTTAGGAGTGATTTTTTGCTCGATTGTATCACCAATTTTAGCTGATTTCTTAATATTTTTAGCATCAACTAATAACATTTGTGATCCAATTTCTGCATCTAGACTTATTTCCGCTACAACAAGTGATCTAGCAACTAAAAGGATTTCTGCTTTTTCCTCGTTAAATATCACTTCTACATTGGTTTTTCCATCATAAGCTTTTTTGTATGCATTGATTAATCCTCTACCGAAAATCTCTAAAACTTTTTCTTTTTCGATTTGTCTTTCAATAGATAATACTTCTAAAGCTTTAAAAAATTCTTTACTAATCATATTCTTCTCCTAAAATTTGATAGCTAATCTGATTAGATTAACATCTTCATAATTTATATTTGTCATTTTGTTTTTTATTTTAATTCCTAATTCTTCCCCATTAAACGATGCCAATAATCCTTCGTATTTTTGTTCATAGGTTTCTACATGAACATATTTACCTACGTTGTGTTTTACAGCTGCTTCATTTCTTAGTTCTTTCTCAGCTCCCGCTGAAGATACCTCTAAAAAATATTCGCCTTTAATCGGGTCTAAATCGTCTATAAGAGGATTTATCTCTCCTGTGACCTTAACACAATCATCAATAAGAATACCTTCTAGACGGTCTATATAGATTGTTAGAACCCTATTTTTGGGATTACTATTATATTCAATATCATAAAGGTCGTACCCTAAGTCGCTAATTATAGGATTCAATTTCTCTTTTAAATCTTTTAAATTCATTGGTTTCTCTCCTAGTCAATAAAAGAGAGAGGGGATGACCCTCTCACTAATACTTTATGCTAAAAATATTATATCATAGCTATTTAGATATTACAAGTAAAAAGTTAGCGTAAAACACCTGTTAATCATTGATTCCCAAATGCTTGATACATCAAGATTCCCCCTGCGACTCCAACGTTTAGAGATTCGGTATCTAGCATAGGAATATTAATGTTTGTATTAACTAAATCTTGGATTGATTTTCTAACTCCAAATCCTTCATTTCCGAGAATAATTGCTAATTTATCTTGATTGAATTTGATAGCTTTAAGATTGTTGCCATTTTGAACATTTGTTCCGTAATAATGGATTTCTTTATTCGCTTTCATAAATTCAATTAAATCAACTTCAATAAGGTTAACATAGAATAAAGCTCCTTGAGAACTCCTAATAACTTTTTCATTATAACAATCAACCGTGTTTTCATAGAGAATTGTGTTAAAACCAAAAGCTGCCGCTGAACGAATTAAGGTTCCTAAATTTCCTGGGTCTTGTACACCATCTAGAATTAATATCCTATCTGATTGTTTTATAGTTTTAGGCTTATTACAAACAGCTACTTCAGATAGGTTCAAATCTGATAGTTTCTTCATTACCTTTTCTGATACTCTATATGACGGTACATCATAATCAGTATCTTTAGTTGTGAAGATATAATCAACTAAATTAGATTTAATAGCTTCCTCTATCAGGTGTTCACCTTCTACTAAGAACTGATGATTTTCAGTTCTATATTTCTTAAGTTTAAGTTTAGTAGTGTACTTAATTTTATTATTTGTTAAAGATTCAATCATACCAACACCTCGTCTTCTATATTATATCAAAAAAAGGAGCTATTTGTATAGCTCCTAATTTAATAATTATATTTATTCGATAGGGATAAATCTAGCATATAGAACAAAACTATATGCTGGCATTTCTCCATAGATGTATGCATTGTTAAATTCTTGATCTGTATACCATCCATCAAATGTATGTCCTTCTAATTCAGGAGTATAAGCTAGTACAGGTTGCCCTTCTTGATACATTAAAGTGCTAATAACAATAAATCTAGTTATTTGTAATGTTGTGAAAGGAATATATGTATAACCAGATGCCCCAGAGAATATTTGTCCATTAGCATAATAACCCCAACCAATAATTTCTCCCGTACTTAATACAACCATATAATTACCATATCCACCAACCATCTTGGTAACTGCTATTCCAGTTGGATTTACTTTAGCTGTTATATCTATTGGCTCTGAATACCAATTTCCACTTTCCATTGTACATTCAGCATCGTTGTTTTCACCAACAACTAAAATCCTATTTTCATTTGTTAAAACAATAAGTGAGCCAACAGTTGTTGAAACCTCAAGAACTATTTCATCTGGTCCTAAAGGTAGCGTCGCTGTAAAGTCATAGATACCTAATAAATCATTTGTATCTCCTAAGTGAGAGTATTCATTATCTCCAAGTATCAGTACTCTATTTAAAGATGTATAAATAGTAGTATAAATATAAGAAGCTTCAACTCTTATTACACCTTCTCCTTCAGATAATCCTAAATTATCAGTAATATCAACTGGAGCGTTATAATATACTGTACTACCCGTTCCTAAGCAATCCTCAGCGTTATTACCAGATGTAATTACTAATCCCATTTGCGTTAAGATAACCAAATGATATGCTTGTGTACTTATATCTATAATCAAATCCGTAGTAGGAAAATGAGATGTTATATCTTCAGGATTCAAAACATAAACAGTTGATGTTTCTGGATATCCAAATACATTGCGATTATTATATCCACAAACAATAACTCGGCCTTCATTTGTAAGGATTAACGATGTCGAGTCCCCAGCTGCCACTTTCGTAATGTATTCATCAGTATTTAATGAAACTCTATTTGTAATATCTACTGCCTCTACAATATTAGTGCTGTTTTTGTATCCCAATCCTAATTCTCCAAACATATTACTACCCCAGACAAACACTCTTCCTTCAGTACTTAAAAGAATTATGTGTCTAGTACCTATATCACAAGATTGAACATATTCGTCTTCTGCGAAATTGAATTGACTAGTAATATCAATTGGAATAACTGAATCAGTTGTGGTTCCATCACCTAGTGTTCCATATGTATTATTACCAACTGTTAAAATTCTAAAATGTGAAGTGATTGCTAAAGATGTACTACCATTTGTATATACATCAACAATGGCTTCGCCTGGTAATAGTATTCCGGCTAATCCACCTGATTCTTGCAATATATTAAAAGTAATATCATATTCTGCAGTAGCCTCAAACCATTGAACATAAATTGTTGAGTCTTGATTTAATGCTGTTCCTTGTTCAAATGAAACTGTAAAATCGGCATCTAACCAATATCCTTCAAATATATATCCTTCTCTTGTTGGAGAATCAGCTATATATAAAGGTTCATCAATACTTAGTGTTTGAGGTTCTATTGCTGTTCCTCCATTTGTTTCAAATATTACTGTATAAGTTGTAGGGGCTTCAGTTGTCCACTTTGCATAAAGCTCCATATTCCCAAATGAACCTGTAGGTATTTCAGCAATAACTTCACCACTGAAATCAGGATTATCATACCAGCCACCAAATACTTGACCATCTAAAGAAACTTCTGATAAAGTAATGGTTTCTGATTCAATTGTGTATTGAGTTGGGTTGCTTGAATTATCAGCACCTTCCAAATTATTGTAGCTTATAGAATAAAGCTCTATTTGATAAGTTCCATATAAATCAAGATCGTTTCCAGGCATTATACCAAACTCATAAGGTATTGTTAAGATTTCATCTAAATACCATCCATCAAAACTATATCCAGGTTGATCAGGCAAATAATATTCATCGATTGTATCACCAGCATTATAATTTACATCAGTAACTAAGTTTGTAGTAGCTGATAATTCTGTTGCTAGTATTATTAAAGGATGATTCACATCTGCATCATCACTATTGCCCACTTGGAAAGCATTGTTATCTCCCCATGAATATAGACTCCATTCATTACTTAATGCGCTAAGTGTTCCATAATATAACCTCACCGATAAAATCTTTGCGCCATCATTTAATTCAAAGAATTCGGTGATGTTTACTGGTGTACTTGAATATTCAAAAGTATAGTTACCAATTCCACCATGTAAATTATCTCCCCAAGTAAATACTTCACCATACATAGATAGAGCAACTCCACCTAAGTAATCAGTATAAACTTCAATAATATAATCTTCAGGTTCTAAAGTGAATTCTGCTGTAATATCTAACGGCATGTTCTGCATTACAAATTCAATACCATCAGGCCCCACTATAGATTGTATATAATCTTTACCCCAAACAAATACTCTTCCATCTGAAGTAACAAAGCCAGATGTATAGAATCCACCATAGAAATCAGTTATAACCTCTTCAGAATTTAAGGTAAGTGTAGGAGTAATATTGTAAGGAACTAATCTATCTGTCAATGAGCCATCTCCAAGCTGACCCATTGAATTACCACCACATGAGTATAGGGTTCCATAATTAGTAAGATATAGTACGTGATTATATCCCGCAGATAGTTGAACAATATATTCTCCTTCAGTCATTTCAATTGCGCTTGTTATATCTGTTGGAGTCATGACAGGATTTGAATCTCCAGTGGCTAACTCACCAAAGTAATTTAATCCACAAACGATAACTCGATTATTAGATGTTAAGAAATATGATGTCTCAAAACCACCATCTACATCAATAACATATTCTCCATCTTCTAAACCAATTAACCCTGTTACTTCTACCGGACTTAATACTAGATTTATTTCCCCATTGGCTAGCTGACCATATGTAGCATCCCCACATGTGAAGACCCTATGATCGGTTGTCAAAACAATTGTATGAGTTGGTGCTAAAGCAATATCAAGAATTGCTTCACCAGGATTTAAATCTGATAAATAAATTACTGTTTCTGGTTCAATGATACTAGGGCTATGTTCTCCTGTACCACTTTGCCCATAATCATTAACTCCCCAAGCAAGTATACGCATATTTGTAACTACCATTTGTCTAAAGAAACCAGTATAGTGACTTTCAACCACTTCTCCAGGTAGTAAAATATCATTAATCTGTTCTATATTCTGATCCACTAAGTGATAATAAACAGTATATCCATTACTACCTACAGGAGTCCAAGCTGCATAAACTGTAAAGCTTTCTATAACCATAATATCATCCATAACAGGAACTGTTAATAAAGGATCTAAATACCAACCAGCAAAGATAAATCCATCTTTATTTGCAGTAGTATTAATAGTCACAGTTTCATTTAAAGGCACAGCCACCGGAGCGATGTATTCTCCCCCATTAGTCTCAAAAGATATAACTGCTGAAGTCATATCCATATCCCATTTAGCAAATAAATTAAGATCACCTGTCAAATCATTTGTATCAATACTTAAGATTGGTTCTCCTGAAAATTCAGAATTATCATACCAACCTAAGAACGTATATTCATCAAAAGTAGGGATAGACAATCCAATCTCACCAGTGTTAGGATAATACTTAGTTGGATTAAACTCGTCGTTAGTTCCACCGTTTAATTCATATGAAATATTATAATAATCACCCATATCAGCTTCATACATTGCATGTACTTGCAAATCACTAGTAACCATATTAAACTCAGTTGACCAACCAGTGAATACATATCCTTCCACTTCCTGTGGTATCGGTGCAGTAGCACTTCCACCAGCTATTACATCTACTTCAGTTATTAAACTTCCGTCCTTTGCATAGAAAGAAACTGTAAATGTTAAATAATCATCTATATATCTTGCATATAAAGTTAAATCACTAGTAACTGGTGTTTGATTTGTAAACTGTCCATCATTAGGACTATCTCCATAGAACCAGCCAACAAAAATAGCTCCTGCCTTTTCTGGTTCTGGTAAAGTTACTAGAGTACCAAAAATTACTTCTTTTAAATCATCTACTTCTTCGCCACCATTTTCTTCAAAAGTAATTGAGTATTCATTGATTACATATGTCGAATAAACCATTAAATCTTCAGTAACATTAGTAAAATCTTTATCCCATCCTGTAAAAGTATATCCTGGTATAGGAAATAGCATAGGTTCATATGCTGATTCTCCATATTCTAATCGTTGAATATCAACAACACCAAAGAATCCTCCAAACACAACAAAGAACGATTCAGTTAATCTACCCATAACTTTGGTAGTGTCATCTAAGTACGTGATTACAATTTCATCGAATTCATTTATAACAATATCCTTAACAGCTTCTATATCTGGAACAAAGCTTGAAAAGTCTAGTAAAGTTGTCCATGAAGTTTCATCTTCATATCGCCACTGTAAAATATTATCAGAAACTTGGAATGTTACTTCTTGTCCATCTTCACCCTCAAGTGTATTCAAGTCAAATAGATCAGTCCAAGTGGTTTCTCCGACATAACGCCACTCTAAAATACCAGACACTGCCTGCAGTTCTATTTCTCGACCAGCTTCACCTGGTAGTCCTTGTGGACCACGAACAGTTTCTAACCATTCCACATAGGTTCCATCAAAATCGCCTTCATTAACAGCTAAATTATAAATGTATTTTAGCTGAACAGTTAATTCATCTTCTGTTGTTATCTCCGTTGTTACCTCAGTTGTTACCTGAGTTTGTGTAGTTGATTGAGTAATTGGTTCGGTCGTATCATTTCCTCCGCCAAAGAAATCACAGCTTGTCAAACCAAAAATAAAAAACAAAAACACAAAAGTTAAAATAAGTTTCTTCCTCATTTTTTTCTCCTCTTTGTTTAGAATTTTAGTTTATCTTCTATTCACATCAAGTATCCTATATATATTAATCTATTATATTATACTTATATAGCCAAAACAAGCCAACTGAGCAAATCAACTCACTAAAATACATTCAATAAATAAAATTTACAATTGAAGACAAAAAACAGCTAATAACAAAAAAAAGGAGCTATTTTCATAGCTCCTAGTTAAATATGTTTCTTATACAGGCATTCCCAGCGATTGAATATACATGATTAAATTTTCAATTGACATAAAGAAATCATCGATTCCTTCCAATTGAGCTTCAGTCATATTTGCTGGATCATATCCAGCTACTATAGCTGCATACATAAGTATATCATCAATTCCAACAACTATTTCATCAATAGTATCCTCGTCATTAAACGTTAATGGAGGCATTCCAGATATAACCATTGCTTCGTACATAATTTTAACTGCAGGAGAAATCAATGCTTCATAATCTAAAGACATGTCTCCTAATATTACATCCATAATTACTGCTATATTTATTGTTTCTCTAACTTCTCCATTTGGATCCATTGGAAAAATAATAAACATTTCAATTACTGAAAAGAATGTTTCCTCAGTCTTAGTTTCATCAAACGATAGTAAGAAATTACCAACTGTTTCTGGAATTTCTAATATTTCAGGTAAAATCTCAATAATAATCATTTCAAATTTAGCTGAGAATATTTCTGCTTGAACAGGATCTAATACTGTAGTGGCATATGCATCAGCTACAGCAATTGCAAAGGCAATTAATAATCCTTCATCAGTTGTATCTATTGTTCCTAACATTCCAGTTAAGAGTGACCCTACCATTTGAATATTGGTTGAAATATCAGTAATTGATAATTCATTAGGACCCATCTTAATCAACATTTCAATATAACTAAACACTTCAAAGTTTGGATCCATTGACCATGCTTCAAATTGATCTAAGAAAACAATTATAAGGTCTTCGACTAATACTTCATTAGCAGCATCACTTAAGAATAGTTCAATTGTTTCTGGAATCCAAGCCATTGCTAAAGCAGCTTCTAGTTCAGTTTCTAATTCCATCAGTTGATATTCAACATCCCAAATATCCATATAAAGCCAACTTAATTCATCTGAGCGACTAAACAAATAATCTGGTAACATATAGCCCGGATCGAACGAAGTACTTATTCCAGGATAATTCGTTTGGAATTGATCGGCTATCATCATTAGATAAGCTTCAGCGTTAACCCAAGCTTCATAACAATCTAGTATTTCTTGATACATATCATATTCTTCCATATCCATATAATAGAAAATATCATCTAAATAAGACCACTCTTCATCGTTGAATGCCATTTGGATTTCATCCCAAAGTCCCCAATCGAAGTATTCAGATTCCCAAGAGTACATATTAATTGCTGTATCAAATGCTGCATATGTTGCTCTTTCTTCCAACATAGCATCCCATAATATACCAGCATCAATAGTAGCTCCTGGATAACTCATCATATCAATCAAAGCAATTTCAGCTTGTACTTCTAATTGGATAGTAGCTATCTGATCGAGATAATCATCCAAATCAGCTTGTAGATTATCTATTTCATCTTGAATCCAAGTAGTATCCGTCATATACATTAATTGCGGATATAAGAATTCAATTAATACATCAGTAGCTATCCCAGCTAAATCTGCATTAGTATATCCCAAACCTTTAATCGCTTGATATACAGCGAAGATATCATCAGGTGATTCAATTCTATCTATTCCCATTGCTATTTCAGCAATACCAATAAATTCATAGTATAACGCTTCATAGTCACCAGCAGTCAAACCTAAAATATCAATAAACTTATCTTGAAGAGCTGTAACTGCTGCAGGATCGTATTCATCAAACAATTCCGAAACGATATCGTTTAAAACCATGATATCGAATGTAGACGGTACGAAAGGATCGCTTAAGATATACATTGGATCCTCAAACATCATACCAAGATACATAACTGCTTCTTGAAGTTCAATTAAATCAGGATAATTAGCTGGATCAATTGCCATCAAATCATATCCAGCAACTACAGCGATTACCATTTCAGTTTCAGCTATATATACATTCCAAGCTATTTGAGTATCTGCCAAGTCTTGAGGGTCATAAGTTTCAAATTCCATATCGAAGTAAACTTCTAGTAACATATCAACTATCAGATCTAAATCAACTAAAGCAGGGTCATATAACCCATCAACAGTTTGAGCAACCAATACTACCATTTGATAAACACTATAGCCTCCTTCAGTGAAAGCAGCTATTGTATCAAATAACTTTTGAATATCAGCTTCTGCTAAACCGTCTAACATAATTGTAAATTCAGTTAACGTATCATCTGCGAAGCCGATATATTTAAGAATTAACGCGTTTATTCTTATAACTTCAGCTGGTTTATCAATCGAAGCTATATCATCATCATCTTCAATTATTTCAGTAATTATAGTCAGAATAAATGCTTCTAAAACATCTAAATCAGTTGTGTCAAGTGTATCTGCTCTTAATTTTAATAAAGCAGATAAGTCTTGAGTAAACGTATATATTTCAGCAGCTGTAAATGGTAAATCATCAAGAGATATTTCTCCACGATAATTTTCCATCATCATTGCAAATTTCACAACTTCTTCAACTAATTCAAATGAACCAGCAGGCATCATAGCTACCATGTTTTGTAAATCATCTAATAACAAATTAGCAACTATTTCTGAATCAGTGTAATTTGTGCCAGCTTCTAAGAAATCATAGATGAAATCCAATAAATATAAGTCTTCATACAATCTATCTATTTGTTCTTCGTATTGAACTATTTCCCATTCAAACCAATTGAGATCATTAATGCATTCTTCATAATCCATAATGATGTTATTTGTATAATTCAAGAAATCAATATATGCATCATAATCAGCATCATCAAGAATTTCTAATAATGGATTAATTACATCATCAAAATAATTTATATTTTCAATATATAATGGTCTAAATGTTGTAATTATTTCAGCTATATAAGTATCCTCACTGTAATTAGCTAAGAAATCTACATAAGCTGCTTCAGCTATTGCTAATTCAGATGGTTCAGATTCATACATATCAATATCGTTTAAGATTCCGATTAAGTAATCAACTTCATTACCATCAATTTCCCAACGTAATACATTTTCGCGCCATGAAGTTTCAAAATTTAATTCCACACCATCTTTCATGGCTAGCCAATAATCAGCGGCTACTGTTTGATACATTGGTTCAAATGCTTGAACAAAACCATCAACCATAACCTCTATGTCATCAAGATACGCTATTTTGTCATCCATTCTGGCCTGCCAGTATTGAATTTCACCTTCTAACCAAGATAATTCATCTAAGAATTCAGGTGTACCATCTTTGAATTCAGTTACGTACCAATCAAGATAACCCATTAGATATCCAACAATTTCAGCTTGAGTGAATCCAAACGTTTCAAGTCCACCCATCCACTCTTGTAATTCATCAAAGTTTGTCGTTGTTGTAAATCCAAGAATATACTGTTGGATTACTCTCAACGTATAATATGTTCCATCATTATCAACAGTTCCAAAAATCATTTGGAATAGAGCAATAGTATCAGCTTGATCTAAAGCGCCATTCAAGAATTCCCAAGAGAGGTTTTCAAATACATAATCCCCTTGATACGGAGGTACTGCATCGCTTAAAGTGGCGAAGTCACTTTCTACTATTGCAGGAACGTTCATAGCGTAAGCCATTAACCACGATACATATTCCATTTCACCTATTGTTAAATGATTAGGATTATATGCGCTTACTGTTTCAATTAAAGTAGTAAATTGAGTTACATATAAATTAATTCCAGATAAAATAGTTGCTCTTTCAGTTTCATCAGGATTAAAGACTACATTTACATCTAAGTAGATATCAGTTACGTATTCAATGAATGTAGCTACATCAAATGAATCATCTCCATTAACTATTTCGTAAGCTTTTGAAACTAAAATAGTAATATCAATTTCTGTTTTCATACCTGGCAAACTAGCTTCAAATAATTCAACAAAAGCAGACGCTTTTACTGTATCAATACTACCTAGTAAACTGCTTAGATTACCTGTAAAGAAGTTAAAATAATCAACATACTTATCAAACATGTCTCCATATTCAACTATCATTGGAGCTACTTCAGTTAAAGGATCTAATCCTTCAGCAGTTAATTGCGCTTCTAAGAACCCGAGTAACAATACTTTTGCATTATCAAAATCAGATACATCTAAAGTACCTAATACAGCTAATAGAGTTGTATCCAATCTAGAAGCTACCCATTCGATATTTTCCGCTGTTATAAATTGCATAAAATCGAAGTCAGGCCCTTCATCATAGAAATCAAGTTCATCATAATAATAGACACTATCATCTCTTCTGAATGACATCGATTGATATAAGAAGTCCATTGCGAAATCAAGTATCATATCAACTGTTGCATCATCAACTGTTAAGATAACAGCATCTAATGCTTCATAAGCATCACCCATTAAATCTATAAAGTTTTGTTCATACATAGGATCTGTTAAGAATCCAACAGTTACAGTTAATTCTGCTAGTCTGTCTTCAGCTCTTTCGAGGTTTTCTTCAATTTTTACAACTGACCAAGTATAATCATTAATTTCTTTAAGATAATATATGTATCCATAATAATGGATGTCATCATCAGTAAAATTAAAATTATCCCCCCATGCTAAATCACTTAGATGGTAATCAATTCTAACTGTTCCACTTAAATCCATAACATTTAAATGAATCCAAGTATCAGTTTCATATAAAACATACTGGATAGATCTAAAAAGTTCTAAAGAATCTAGCAGTGGAGAATACAAATCATATCCTTCTTGAGATAATTCTCCTAAAGCATCATCAAGAAGTCCTTGAAGTCTAGAAACTTCTACTGGATTTTCCATGACAATGTCTTGGTAAATTATACCATCTTTTAAATCCTTAACATAGTTATAGAAATTCCAATCGAACTCCCAATTATCCCAAGTTGCTTGATCAAGTTGTTCCCAATATTGATTTTCAAGTTCATATGCTTCTAGCATTGTGTCCCAATAAGTTTGACAATCTGCTTCTAAGCCAACAGGAACTCCTGTTAAACAATAGTTAGTTACTTCTGTCTCAAGCGCTAATATGGCAGCTTCTGCAGCGTCAAGTAAAGCTACTTTTTCTGCTAACCTAACAGTCAAGTCAGCAACTTCTTGTGTAGCCCAATTTAAATCATTTGTCATACCAATTGTCATTGCATTATAAAGTGAAGCAGAATATAGAGTTTCATCGAATCCAGCTGCTTTGGTAGCTGCATACCAAGTTTGTAACTCAGTTCCACTTCTTATGCTAAATAATTCTTGATATAATCCCCACATATCATCCATCATGTAATATAAATCTTCTTCTGTCGCTACTTCCATAATTAGCAACATTTCAGTAATTACTTCTTCAGGATCACTAGGGTCAAACATCATATTAACCATTTGTACTAGAGCATTTCTGTTAAACTCAATCGTAAAGGTTGGGTTAACGTCTAAGTTCCCTGTAATATTTGAGAAACTTACATCCCAGCCATCAAATATAAATGTGTCTGCTCCAACATCAGCTTTTACAGGGATTTGTTGAGGAGCTGTTGCTCCAAGCCCATAACCAACTGGTTGGGCTTCTATAAGTGTACCATCTCCATCAAAGAAATTAACGGTATACAAATTGAGTGTCTCTGTAAAGACTGGAAAAATATTCATGTTAGCTAATACGTTTGAAAAATCTTGATCCCAAGCATCAAATGTATAAGTATACTGAGCTGTCGCTGCTCTTGTTGGAACTCCAGGTCCATTCGCTGGTGTACCTTCAAGAACACTTTGAGTGTCAAATACTGATCCATCTCCGTCATAAAAAACAACTGTAAAATATACATCTTGACTAGTGGTTACTTCCACTGTTGTAGTCGCTTCTGTAGTAGGAACTTCTGTTGTTACATGTTCCTCAGTTGTCGTTGTTTCAGCCTCTTTAGTAGTAGGCGTTTCCGTTGTGGTAGGAGCTTGTGTCGTCGTCGTTGTCGTCGTCGTTGTAGTATCTTCTCCTCCGAAGAAATCACATCCCACAAGTAAAAAACTGGCGAATATTAAAATCAATATCGCAATTAATTTTTGTTTCATTTTTCACTCTCCTTAATTTTATTAATATTTATAATACATATAATAACAATACCATATATATAAGTAAAAATCCAATGGGTAGACTGAAATAACGTTCATTATAAATGAGAATTTTCACATAAAAAAGGACAGCTTTTTCCTAAACTGTCCTTTTGCATTATTATCGAAAACGCATTAGTCGGCTAATTCATCGGTTCCAACTTCAGGGTAGCCCCAATAACTATAATAAGTTGGATTTAATTCTGCTTCATTAGTCAAACTGAAATCATCATTCATGTCAAACATTCTTATTCCAGAGTATGAAACTGTATAAATGTGGTCTTCAATGATTACAGCTCTTTCAATTGAATCGAAGTATCTGTAATAGCCTTCTTCCTCTTCAACCATATGAGTTAATCTAGCTTCTAATTCAATAGAACCACTATGATAAACCTTGAATAAGTACAAACTTTGCGAGTATCCCCAGTAATCTTCATAGTACTCAAATACTGGAATACCAACATATGTAAAGTCAGCTCCTGTTGGAGTAAACTCCAAGAATGCTTTATGGTCATATGCAACGTTTGTATATGAGTATTCTCCTTCTACCAAGAAAGTATCTAAATTAACAGGATTGTTACCCGAAATATCATATAAAGCAACTTTAACTCCTGTAAACCAAGTCCACTCATCATTAGTTTCAGCTTGTCTACCAATACCTATCATTAGTGTATCGCTTATTTCATGTAAGTAATCACTAACACCTTCTTCTTCTAACTGCCCAACTATTTCAGGGTTTACAGGGTCTGATAAATCAATTTTGTATAATGGGTCAATAGTTTCAAACGTTACTACATATGCAGTAACACCTGAGAATCTAGCTGAGTAAATTCTTTCTCCTGGTTTTCCTAGACCACCTAATACGGAAATTTGGGTCATTTCATCATCCGTAGTTGCGTCTAGACAGAAGATGAAATTATCAATTTGCCAATCATTATCATCATCCCATGACCACCCACTAGTTGCAATTCTAAATACTCCATCATACTCATCCATTGAAAATTGGTTAAGTGGCGATCCTTCAATTTCTCCTAAGGCCTTAAATGATAGTTCTCCTTCTTCAATTGCGAATCTTACTATGTAAGTAAAATGTTCATAACGATCAATTTCCTCGTTATAGCTCCATTTGTAAATAACTGAGTATAGATTATTTTGTGACATATATAATTGATATGAACTACCTAAGTATGCTTTAATACTAGCTTCTTCACTCGCTGTAACGTCGAACGATACAAGTAATAAGTAACTATAGCTTTCTCCATCATCAGGCATGAAGTATATGCTTGATGCAGGAAGTTGTTGTAAATCATCTGAAACAGCTGAATCTCTGTATTCAGGAATGAAATTATCTTCTTCCCAACCATAGTTATACATGTAATTATTTAATACTAAGTAGATGTTTTCGTTGATCATTCTTGATTCAACCATGTAAGAAGAGTCTAAATAAACTTCTCTTACTATTTCAACATTTTCTGTATCTTCAACATCTAAGACTGTTATTTGAGTACCATATGAATATCTGTAACATTGGTATGTGTATGTTTCAGTTAAAGGCTCAACTGTTGTAACATCTTCTGTAGTTTCGTCTTCGTCGCCTTCAACGTATTCAGTAGTTGCTTCATCATCAGCCGATTCTGAATCAGTTTCAACTCCGTAATCCCAATAGTAATCATAATACGTACAAATATCTTCATAATAGTGATACACATAGCTTAACAACACAACTCTATCTCCGTATAAATACATTTCATTCATATATCCATCTTCGATTTCAAGTGTATAATCTATATTTAATGTATCTGCGTCAACTATGAAGAATTTTTGACCTGATACGATATAAATTTTATATCCATCAGTTAATATTTTATCTGCTTCCTCTACTCCATCAACTTGATTATTTGTTTCTGAGTATTCTCTGTCATCATCTGCAGTTGGTACTTGCCCAACTGTTGTTGTAACTGCTCCATCCATTGCTTCGTTAACAGCTCCATCTTCTTCGGCTCCGAGCCACCCACTCGAGTAATTTTTTTCTTGATTATTTAAATTATCTTGTAAGTATGATTTTAGCTCTTCATATGAGGTAAAAGAACCTACATTATCTCCTGTAGCTTCTACTTGAACATCGTTACAGCTAGCTATTGAAAAAGCAAATAACATAGCTAATACGACCATTAAAAGTCTTTTTAATCCATTCATTTAATACGCCTCCTTTTGTTTTTCAATTATATAAACAAGTGAAGTAATGTTTTTATTGGTATTTTTTTAATTACTTTTTGAAAAAAAAGACAGAAATTAATCTGTCAATTTTAAGAATAGCTCAATATCTTGTTTTAGTAGTTCAAGTGAACTAGCCCAAAATTCTTTTTTAGTGATATCAATTCCAGCTAATAAAGCTGTATCTTCAACCATAGATTTACCGGTTGAACGTAGTAAATCATCATACATTCCAACAAACGCATCTTTATTTTCTAAGTATTTAGCAAATAATCCTTTTGCAAATAATAGGCCGAATGTATATGGGAAGTTATAATAACTCAATCCACCTGAATAGTAATGAGGTTTACATACCCACATATATGGATGTAATATATTCTCAGCTAACCCATCACCATAAGTTTCTTTTTGGGCTTTAATCATTAAATCTTTTAATTCATTCTCATCATAGACTGTAGTTTCTCTACCTTCGAATACTGATTTTTCAAAGATAAATCTAGACATAATATCTACTACTACTTGAGTGTAATCCTGAATTGATGATTCTAGCAAGAAGATTCTTTCTTCATCGTTAGTTGCATCTTTTAAAGCTGCTTTATTAACAATAGTTTCACAGAATGTTGAAGCTGTTTCGGCTACAGGCATAGTGTAATTACTATTTAAGCTAGACTCTTTAAAGATAGATTCTCCATGGAAAGCATGCCCTAATTCATGACTCATTGTAATCATATCTGAGAATGAACCAGTAAAGTTAACCATAACTCTACTTTCCTTTATAGCATGAATATTAGCACAGAAAGCTCCTCCTACTTTACCTTTTCTTGGTGTGTAATCTAACCAATCATTCTTAAAGGCTTTATCAGCCATTTCGTATAAATCGTTAGAGAAAGTTTTGAAGTTCTTCAATACATATGCATTAGCTTCAGGTATTGTAAATGATTTATTTGATTTACCTATTGGAGCAAATAAATCATAAAAAGGCAATCCGTTCTTATGGCCTAATAACTTGGCTTTTCGTTTTAGATATTGTCTAAATACGTCCATGTATTCTAAACACGCTTCTTGCATTGCGTCTAGAGTTTCTCTTTTCATTCTGCTATTAAATAAGGTTTGAGCAAGTGGTGATTCATAACCTCTTTCCTTAGAGATTACATTAACCTCACCTTTGATTGAGTTTAAACTTGAAGCTATTGATTTTTCTATGCTTGTATAAGCATTAATTTCTGCTTCATAAGCTGCTTTTCTAACGTCTTGTGAAGGATCAGTAGCTAGGTTTCTTACTTCTGAAAGTGTAATTTCTTTACCCTCGTATTTAACTGCTAAAGTTGATGTTAAAAGTGATTGTAAATTACTCCAAGCAGAAGATCCATTTTGCCTTAACTTAGCTAATAGAATTTCAGTTTTTTCATCTAGGTTATAACTAGCTGTACTCTTAGTTTCTAAGATATGAAACTCGTGTTCTTTAAGAAAATCAGTAGTATTGATATCTTCTTCTAAGTTAGGATAGTTTAATAACCACTCACCAAAAATAGTTTCAATTTTAGCTAAACTAGCTAGAATATTTTGAATTTTATTCAAACTTTTTAAAGCCTCAACATTAGTTGATTCAACCGCACTTGATAAAGAAGCAAAGTGAATCAGCTTATCAACTAATTTATATAGCTCTACTTCCGATTTTAAGTAAGTTGTTAGTTTGGTTGTCTTTGCGTTGTAATTAGTAAGTTCAACTTCAAAATTAGTTGATTTCTTAACTAACTCTTCTAATAGCTTCATATCATCTAAAAATGTTTGATCTTGGAAACTATTGTATAACTTTGATAAATTCCATTTTCTCATGTTAATCCTCCAATAATTTTATATAATCCTCTCTCCTTAGAGAGTAATATTTTGATTTCTTTACACCAAAGTGTATAGTCTTATGTGGACCAATACTAGTAAAGGTAAAACCACATTTATCGATAACTCTTTTTGATTTTTCATTTTCAATAAAATGACAGACCATTATATCCTCAAGTTCTAATTCTAAAAAAGCGTGTCTCAATACTCTTTTTACAGCTTCTGTCATTAAGCCCTTGCCTTCATAATGTGTAGATAAAACATAACCTATTTCATAATGGATTTTGCCTTTTAAATCAATTTTCTTATGCAATCCTACTGAGCCTATGACTATGTTCTCTTTTTTGCTGACAACTGCGTAAACATCGCCCTTTTCAATAAAGGATTTTAGAATTACTCTTGATTCTTCTTTATCGGTATGTGGCTTCCAACCTGCATTTGGTCCTACTGTTTTTAACTTACAATAATTATAGAAATCATCTAAGTCTTCTTTACAAAAGTCCCTTAGAATTAATCTATCTGTCTCTAATTGTTTCATTAGATACACTCTGACACTACTAGTCCAATTGATTGAATATCTAGATGTTTGTTAGCGTCTATTATTATCGTCTTTGTATTATTTACAGTTTCTTCGATATATTTTTTGTAATCAAACTTAGATTCATTAAATTCAGCTTGTTCAAGTTTTGGTTTAATAATTGGATTTTTCGGTACGTATACCGTACAACAATCACTAAAAGGTTTATTAGATATTTCTAAAGTATCAATCTCTCTAGCAATTTTAACTATTTCCATTTTATCATAGGTGGCTAGAGGTCTTAATACTAAGTGATTAGTTACAACTTGTATCGCATTCATACTTTCTAAAGTTTGACTGGCAACTTGCCCAACCGAATCTCCAGAAACTAAAGCTAGACAGTCATTCCTCTTGGCTAAGTCAGTTGCGATTCTATACATCATTCTTCTCATAACTGTAATGATGTATGACTCATTGACATTAATCATTAACTGTTCATGAGTCATACATC
>Ga0209345_10002894_pt1 | contig 18269 bp, 22 predicted proteins | sample Cruoilmetagenom7_FD_187294 | JGI IMG/M metagenome (GOLD analysis project Ga0209345, IMG submission 187294) | Oil polluted marine microbial communities from Coal Oil Point, Santa Barbara, California, USA - Sample 7 (SPAdes) (version 2) | ecosystem: Environmental > Aquatic > Marine > Oil seeps ...
TGACAGACGATCTGCGACGACGTTGCTCGCGCAACGTTCCGACAATCAAACCTTCAGAGTATCTCGAGAACGGAGCCTAGCGCCCCTGGTTGCGCCAGCGCTTGATTGTCCGGGCGACGATACCGGCTTCGTCACCGACTTGCGTCCAGAGTTCGGAGAAGACCGGATCGCCTGAAGCGGGCCGTTTTTCCTCTTCCAGATTATCAAAGGCAATGCGGATTGGAACCGATACGCCTTCGCCGCAGACAATGCATTCGCGGTTGCGCAGGGCCGGGATCACGTCAAGAAATCCGCGCGCGCCTTCCGGCATGGCGGAGCGAACATGGGCTTGGTCGCGATCGTTGTTGAGGCGCATGGCGACGATTGTGCCGCACTGGGAAAGCACGCCTTCGGCCAGATCCGACGGGCGCTGTGTGATGAGCCCCAGAGAAACGCCATATTTACGGCCTTCCTTGGCAATCCTGCTCAGAATGTTGCCCACAGCGGAATCGGCATTGATATGATTGGCCGGGATGTACCGATGGGCCTCTTCGCAAACCAGCAGGATCGGCCGCTGTGCTTCATTGCGTGACCAGATCGCATAGTCGAACACCATCCGTGAGAGTACGGCGACGACAACTGCGGTGATGTCTGAAGGAACGCCCGACACATCGACGATCGAGATCGGTTTGCCGTTGCCTGGAAGGCGGAACACACGGCTTACGAAGTCCGCCATCGTGTCCGCGACAAGCATGCCTGAAAACATGAAACTGTAACGCGGGTCAGCTTTCAATTCTTCGATCTTGCTCTTTAGCCGCATATAGGGCGCGGTATCATTTGCGGAATCGAGATGGCCCATTTCCGTTGTTATCAGTGCGAGCAAGTCGGACAATAGATAAGGTATCGGGCTGTCGACGGTCATTTGCGGAATTTCTTCGGCAAGACGGCTCTTGTTACGCGCTGCGAGCAGGCATTTTGCGAGGATATCGCGATCACGCTGCTTGTCCGCGCCCGTTGTTGTGATCAGGACTTCACAATGTTCCTCAAAATTCATCAACCAATAGGGCAGTGCGATATTGTTCACGTCGAGAATCTCGCCGGTATTTTTGAACGCCGCGCCATATTCACCGTGCGGATCGACCATCACGATATGGCTTTCCGGGGCGAGTTCGCAGATTCTGTGCAGGATCAGTGCGACACTTGTCGATTTACCGGTACCCGTCGATCCGAGGACCGCGAAATGCTTGCCGAGCATGGCATCGATATAAAGCGCGCCGCGGATGTCTTTCGTCGGATAGACGTTGCCAATCTCGATATGCGGCCGGCTTTCGGTCGAGAACATCTGGCGCATGTCCGTATCGGACACTGCCAATACGGGCATTCCGGGAATGGGAAAGCGCGTTACCCCGCGTCGGAATCCCTTTACCCCGCTAGAACCTTCCACGGCCATGCCTTCGCCGAGAAAATCGATATAAGCGTCAACCGAGCTGCTGTCGGTTGCATTGGCGGCAAGCGTACGGATATTGGCGACGAGCCAGCTATTGCCGACCCGGATTTTTACCTGGCTGCCGACTTGCCCGGCCATGGCCAGTGTCGGGTCAGGGTCGGACCGAACGGCGTTGAGTGTTTCCGCATCGACCGCGATCCGTGAGCCTGATCCGGCGATTTCGGTTACCCGGCCGATTACGATACCCTCATTGCGCGCGACCATGCTGCCATCGAGAGATGCGGTATCCGATTCATCTTCAATTACTGGCCGAAAAGTACCGATTTCTTCCATTATATGTTCCTGCCAAATCCCTTGGTTTTCTATTCCAAAAGTCTAGCAGCAGAATGGTAAATTTTTCGCTTACTGTACGGGATTGGCTCAGATGCGCCGGAACAGGACCCCCGCGAGCCAACCGAGGAGTATTGAGACGAGAACGGCGGCGAGGCCATAGAGAAAGCCCTGTTCTGCTGCCGCAGTGGCAACGAACCGCTCGAATCCCGATTTGTTGATCTGGATTTCCCGGACTTCGCCGGCCAGAACGCGGCCATCCTGAATCAGGAAGGTTTCTGCGGTATATTCGCCGACCGGCACACGCGCGGGAATGTCGATTCGCGCACTATAGAGCACACCCTCTGTCACTTCGACCGCGCCAAGCTGTTCCGCATACAGATCGTTGCGCCCCCTAAGCTCGACAATCCCATCGTTGAAGCGTTGCGCTTCATCTTGCGGATTGGCGCTCGCTGGCGATAATTGCAGGCTGTCTATCCCGAGTTCGTAAATGGCGGCTGTGCGTTCGTCGACAATCTCGTCAATCGGCCTCGCGCTTGCCAGTGCATAATAGGCAGGTGCGGACCGAAAGCGCGCTTGGGCGAAATTCATCCAGATGCCCATCCGCTGCTGCTTTTCGCGCACAAGGATTGATTGTTCGGGGCCTTTTAGGACGACGACAATATCAACCGGTTCGTCGGGCACTCGTCCATTCGGATAGAGGATCGCGCCATACACCATCAGATCGGCGCCGGTGAAGCTATAGATGATCTCGATCTGCTCCTGATCGACGGCGGGGACGAGCCGGGGCCGGGCTTGCCCCATCAGCATCGGGACGAGAGCCAGGAAGAAAAGGATGCCGAGCCGGTTCATGTGATCTCGATCGAGTAGATTTCATCGGGTCGCCAGCCCAAGCCAAGGCCCATGCGAATGGCGACGAGGATGCATAGGGCCGCAAGGAACAGGCGCAGCCATTCGGCATTGATGCGCGTGGAAAGCCGCGCCCCGATTTGCGCGCCGGTTACGCTGCCCAGCAGCAATAATATGGCGAGCACGATATCAACCGCTTGGGTGGTCAGCGCATGGACCATGGTGGTGGCTGCCGCGACAAACAGGATCTGGAAAAGCGACGTGCCGACAACAACGCGGGTCGACATGCCGAGCAGGTAGATCATGGCGGGGACGAGAACGAACCCGCCGCCGATGCCGAGCATCACCGTCAGCGTGCCAACGAGAAAACCTACGCCGAGCGGCGCGAGCGGGGAGATGTAGAGGCCTGATCCATAGAAACGCCAGCGCAAGGGCAATGCGGCAACCAGGGGATGGTGACGGCGAACCGGCGGCTTGATCGGGATCCCCGTTCGCCGTGCCTGGATTACGGTCCATGCCTCGCGGATCATTAGCGCGCCGATGCCGGTGAGGAGGATGATGTAGAGGACCGCAACCACGACATCGATCTGCCCGGCCTGTTGCAGCTGCAGGAATAGAAACCCGCCGGCAATGGTTCCGAATATGCCGCCGGCGATCAATACGCCGCCCATGCGAAAATCAACGCCCTTGCGCTGGGCATGCGCAGCGACGCCTGAAACACTCGCGCCGGTGATCTGTGTTGTGGCAGAGGCCACTGCCACGGCAGGCGAAATGCCGGAAAAGATCAGCAAGGGGGTCGTCAGAAACCCGCCGCCGACACCAAACATGCCGGACAATATACCCACCACGCCGCCAAGCAGGATGATGACAAACGCGTTGACCGAGATTTCGGCGATCGGAAGATAGATATCCATGGAGCGCTTGGCCTACCGATTTTGAGACCGAAGCGGAAGACGCAAGTCTGCTCTCTTTACGGCTTTGCGCTAAAAATCCGTGCCTAATGCCAGCACCGGACCAGAACCAGGTACAGCCGACCCTGCAACGCGCTGGCGCCAGCTTACCGAAAGGCGGATGCCGCCATCGCCTGCAGGAAGGCGGACGCTGGCTTCGGGCCCGATATCCACGCGCGAAACACCCGGCTGTGCGCCCGCCCAAATGCCGCCGCCAAGCGATAGAGTGCTGCGTTCCGAAAGGGGGATGGGGTTGGAGACAATAAGCGCGGCGTCGCCATAGAGATCGCGCCGCCGGGCACCGACGATACCGGCCTGCGCATAGCCGTCGAGCTCCAATCCAAGCGGCAGGGGCTCCCTGTACACACCGCCTGCGATGCCCAGCGACCACGCATCGCGTCCGCCATTGTCCAATCCGATTCGTCGTTCTGCGGTCAGCTCTATCGGGATCAGCTCGGACGGGGTCAGCGTGATGCCGATTGCCGCTTCGGCCCCATTGCCCCGTTCGATCGGCCGAGACAGGCGTGCTGCAAACGCCGCTTCAACACCCGCGCCGCGCATCATCCGGTAGCGCGCGCGTACACCCGCTTGGCTGCCCCCGAGCTCTCCGTCATCGACCAGCGAATTGACGCCGTCGCCGGAGCGCCATTGAGCCCATGCGGACAAGCTGAACCGCGAGGACGATGCCGGGTTCGCGAGTAGCATTGACGGACGCTGGGGCGGAACATGGGATTGCCGGCGGGCAAAGCGCAACAACATGGGCTGGCTGAGCGGGGGCATATGCGCCGCAAGAAGCATCCGGGTGCATCGCGCCCCGCAGCTTTCGCGTTGCGGCTGAGTTGACGGAGCGAATGCGCGTTCCAGCTCAATTGGAGCTGGCCGCATATGTGGGCCGCTGTGTGCAGCTTCATGATGCGCTTCGAGTACAGGATGCGCAGTATCCGCTCCACCTAGGCTGAATTCATCGAACAATGGCAGCGCCGGCAGACCGGGCAGGAAAGGATTGGGCGATTGGAGAAGCAGCTGCGGCACATTGGCGGGTGTCCAGAATATGACGCGCAATCCGATCCACAGCGTCAACACGGTCGCGATAAAGCGGACGGGCGGCGTAAATCTTATCATTGCGGGGCGGCTGCGTCCGGGAAGATGTGGTGCGTTTTGTCCCAAGTTGGGGGGCGGTCGCGCTGGGCAAAAATATAGCCCGTCAAGGCGCGCCGGGCCGCCATCATCGCGATGATATTCGAGATGATGGCACGCGGTATCGCCCGCAACCCTTCGCGCCAACCGTAGCCAACCGCCGTGAAGCCCGCGCGGATCGTCAATCGCCACAGTAACAGACCAAGATTGACGGTGAGAACATAGCTGAGCACGGGCGGCATCGGGGGAAATGCATATGTGGTGGTCGATGTCACGACCAGAAGGCCGAAGCCCAGGATGGCGGCGAGATAGGCCGCCAACAAGACCATCGCTGCAAGGATCGCGCTGCGATCACGCACTCTCATCCAGAAATCCGCCGCACCCGCATGCCAGCCGAGCCTTTCCCATCCATATAGCGCAATTCCAGCAATCCAGCGTGTTTTCTGCCGCACCGCTTCGCTCAGCGTTGCCGGGAAATGTGCGTGAACAGCGATTAACTCCCCGGTTTCACAATCATGGCAACGGATGAAGGTGCCGTTCCTGCCGCGCTCGGCAAGCGACAGGCCCAGCTCATAATCCTCGGTAAGGCTATCGGCGTCGAAAGGGCTGCCACCGCGTTCATTGGCCAGCCTGCCAAGGGCCTGCCTGGCGATAGCGCAACCAACCCCGGCTGAAGGCACGCCCGCGGCAAGACTGTCACGGACCACCAGATCCTTGCGGTGCGATTCGGTGAATTCGTCGCAATAATGGCCCGTTATCCATCTCAGATAATTCCTTGGTTATGACAGTAGTTTACGAAAGACGTTTTCCCCAATCGCTTGAGTTTTCCCGTTCGCCAGCTGTTCTGACGCGCCATTTCTCTGTGGCGACACGCGCGATCTTGGGCTGCGAACGTTGCTTGCCGTAGTGTTCAAGCATGGCGAGTGACTTGTGGCCGGTAATCGAAGCCACCTCTGCGGCTGTGCAACCAGCTTCAAAGAGCTGGATGGTCGCATTCTTGCGAAGGCCGTGGGGCGTTCTGTTCTCTCCACGCGCACGAGAAAATCTCTGGCACCATTTTAGGAATACGGCAGCCGTCAGCGGATCGCCGCGTCTGTTGCTTAGCAGGAAAAGGTGACGATCCGAGCGAGGCATTTGTTCAATTGTGTTGCGCAATACATCGTGCATCGGGACCGCGAGCGCGGTCTTGGTCTTCTGTTGCCGAACGCGAATAAGGTCGCCAGTGATCGCGCCCCACGTCATCAAGCAAACATCCCCGGGCCGTTGTCCCGTGTATAGGGCTAGCGTCACAGCGAAGCGAAATAGAGCATCCTTGCTCGATAAGGCATCGTCTAGCAGCTCGTCAGGCCACGGCTCGCGTTCGCTCTGATTTCCGAATTGCTCCAGCCCTTCGGTCCAGTCTTCGATGTCGCGATTGCGCTTCCTCGCATAGGTATAGAGAGTGCGCAGGATCGATAGCATTTGGTCGGCTGCTGCCGGCGTCGCCTCGTTGGCGTCGATCACTCGCTTCTGGATATCCTCGGGCGTCATCTCGACCAGCGGAGCATCTGCATAACCAGCCAACAGACGGTTAAGATATCGGTCGTAGGCGATGCGAGTGTTCTGGCTCAGCTTTTCCCGGAAATGGAGCGACTGCCGAAAATCGCGAACCAGTCCGCCGAAGGTTCCAGTCTTGCGACGTTCGTCGATCTTGGCACCGACACGCTGCAAGTGTGCGAGCTTGCGCATGAATGCGTCCGCTTCGTCGTAGGGGTTGGGCAGCGGCGTCCAAGGCGTCGTTCGCGCAAAGTACCAATAATCTTTGCCCTTGGCGCGCTTCCGCCGCACGCCGGGCCATATTGAGCGTCTAGACACGATCCGGAGCCCTTTCCTTCCAAGTATATGATCGCCCCGTTCCGGCCTTGATGGCGTCGATTGAGGCGTCGATCTCGACCAAGTCCCAAGCGTCGTTTCCGGCATGATCGAACGGTGGGGGCATTTCACCGATGCTGACAGCTTTCAGGAACTCACGTTCATTCGGGTAGCCCGCATATACAGCGGCACCCTTGGCGCGCTGAATACGCTCCCAACGAGGTTGAACGCGGGCGGCCATTTTAGGTAACGGCCTCGGATGGGTGCATACCGAGAGCTTGAAAGACCCGGTCTACAATGGGTCCGAGATCAAGGACAATTGCTGCTTCGGTTCGGTGCGATGCGTCAATGTCGAATAGGTTGTTTGAAAGCGAGTTTTGACCTTTGTGTGGGACGGCGACAATGCGGGCCTGCATTTCCTCTTCCGGATCGATCTCGGGTTGGTGGATCAGGAAAGTTCGCGCCTTGGCCGGATCATAGAGCTGTCCCGGGTTGCGGCTGAGGGAGGTCTTGTCCTTACTCTCGCCCACCCAACCGCTAGGGCCATGCCCGAAATGTGCGAAACAGATGGCAGCTTTGAACGCGCGCTTTGGATGAACGCCAGCGCGACAAAGTGCACTGGCCACCGCAAACGCGAGAGTATCGCATAAGGTGAGGAGCGCAGTTGCTCCTTTTACTTCAGCGGTTCGCCCCCCAACAATTCGGTAGGAACCTCGCTGCAAATGCGAGCGCAGCGTTGTGACCGGACTGTCGGATGCGCGAGCGGCATCACTTACTTTGTACATCGGAGTAATATAATCGACCATCGAACCTAACCTCATGCAAGTGCGTTAAGTCGATTTATACCTTAGGCGGCCGCATTAAGTCTACAAAAATCTTTTCCGGAAAGTATTCAGCCTCTTACCGTTCATCCGGACTGCGAATGCCAGCTTGTGATCAAGGGTAGAGTCAAGGCTTGCAGGAGAATTTGTGTTGGGCGCCCGAGTTGAATGATTGCTGTGATCACCATGATGAACTATAGAAAATTGTTCGAAAATTGGGGTCGATGAGGCGGATAAATCGCTAATGCGGAATTCGCATAGCGCAGATGACTTGAGATCGAACCTCGAGAAGGGGAGCCGTTATCGCGAATGATGATGACAGTGGTCCGTCTGGGCTCCTAATTTCGCTCATGATGCTGCCAGCAATGCTTGTTTCAGCAATCTGGATCATTTTGTCACTCCCTATGCTGCTCCTGTTTAAAAGCGGGGAGGTAGTAGATGACCAAATGACAAAGGCTGCCGGAGAAAATTATACCACTGCAAGGGACAGAACCGGACACGTTCTCGGCAAACTATTCAAATGGGCCATGATCGCGATTGTCGTCGGGTTTTTAGTGTATGCATGCACGCAAAACTTCTCGAACGATGGTCGTATCGACTGCCAGTCGGGCCGCAGCGGCACAGTTTGTTAGATTGGTAAGACTTTAGAGTTGCTGACGTCACGACGAGCACCATTACATGGCTATTTACAGTTGAGCGTGCTTCTCACTGTTGGCGGTTTGATGGCGGACAGGGTGTCCGCCTGTTGTTTGTTGAAGGCGCTGGGATAGCTGTCTTTCTCGAACACGAAGAATCGCGATCCCGGTTTTTCCCCTACGAAAAATGGGATGCAGCAAATCGCCTGTGGATGAACGTAGGTGTCGCGGGATCGGTCTAAAAAGCGAAGATTCGAAAATACCCCTTCGGGTGCTTACTCCAGGTATGAGTATTTGCGTCCCGTTCACCGATTACATAAGAAAAACTACCATTATGGATGTAATTTGGCACTCGCGAGCGTTGGTAACATTCGCTGGATTCTGCTAACCGCTAACACCTGATCCAAAAGGAGACATGCAATGGCAGATCCGCGAGCGTTCATTAGCTTTGACTTTGATCACAATAGCACCGAAAAAACTCTGTTCGCGGGACAAGCGAAAAATTCGAAAACGCCTTTCTCGATTGAAGATTGGTCCTCGAAATCTTCTTTGCCTCAGAGTCAGTGGGAGGCTCAAATCAAAACCAAAATCGGTGCTTGTAACATGTTGATCGTACTCGTCGGAAAGACAATGGCCAGCGCCACGGGAGTTGCAAAAGAAATAGCGTTCGCGAAAGAAAAAGATGTTCCGGTCTTTGGAGTTTACGTTGGTGGGGCAGGTAAAAGCAGTAATCTGCCTACAGGGTTGCAACGGAATCGAACTATTGGATGGGATTGGGATGATATTGCAGCTGCTGTCACGCAAATGATGGGTGAAGGAAAGAACGCATAGGAAGCTGATATGAGAAAGGCACTCGTGGTCGGCATCGACCACTATGAGGATGAGAATGTTAGCGATTTGACTGGGTGCGTGAATGACGCGCACAATGTTAAAGCTATGCTAGATCGTCACGGCGACGGCTCAGTTAATTTCGGCACGCGCCTATTGACGGGCACAGGACCTGACGATGTGGTTGAGCGAACCGAGCTTAAGGAAGCCGCAAGAGAGCTTTTTGCCGGCGATGATACCGTCGCGTTATTCTATTTTGCCGGGCACGGCTATGTCGAAGCGACAGGGGGCTATCTCTGTGCTGGTGACTGCAAAACGGGCGACGATGGGCTTCCAATCTCTGAGATCATGGCGCTTATGAATGTGAGCGAGTGTAAGAATAAAATACTCGTTCTTGATAGCTGCCATAGTGGAATCGCTGGTGAACACCCAACGAATCCTGCGATTTCGGAGTTGTCAGATGGCATAACGATCCTCACAGCATCTACAAAAAAACAGTATGCTAGCGAAAAAAACGGATCGGGAATATTCACTGGACTCTTGGTTGACGCGCTTGGAGGTGCAGCTGCAAATCTCCTTGGAGAAGTTACGCCCGGTAGTGTCTATGCACATGTTGACCAATCTCTTGGGCCATGGGGCCAGAGACCGGTCTTCAAGACAAATGTGAAAAACTTTGTTTCGCTTCGAAGAATTCCGCCTCCGCTTGAGATTGCCGAACTCCAGAAGTTACCAGAGTTTTTCCCGGAGGCCGGATTTGAATTTCAAGTCGACCCTTCATTCGAACCTGAAAGCGATGATCCCGACCCCGAGAACTGCGCCAAGTTTGCGATTCTGCAGAAATATAATCGAGTAAATCTATTGGTTCCCGTGGGCGTCACTCATCCATACCATGCCGCTATGGAGAGCAAGACGCTACGTTTGACCGCGCTTGGAGAGCATTATCGGCGGCTTGCTGCCGATGATATGATCTAGCCGCAAATTATTTGTTTAACCCTGCGGCACCGCCCTCGGATTGCCCTTTACCACGAGCGCGGCGATAGGTGTTCCCGCGCCGTGCGTCCCAGAGAAATCGGCGAGCAATTGTAGGTAGCGGCGATTGCCCTTGTAACCGAACCGATAGTTGGCCGGAGCAGCGTGTTCTTCGGTCACGGCCATAATGATTCCGTCAGCGATCCCCGACACGCCGAGCATGTCGATATCAGCGACCGGCTCATAGGTTACGTCGTCGTTCGAATGGGTCAGAACAAATTCGATCTTGTTCGAACCGCTGAACATGATCCCGCCAACCCCGATAGCTAGAATGATCTCCGCAGATTTGAACCCGGACAGATCCACCGTGTCCGGAACATTGTCGGCGTCGAGCATTTCGTTCCCGATCAAGGAGGCGAGGGCGATGTTCGAGTGCATATCCTTCATAGGAAATACCTTTCGCTTGTGGCCGTTTAGGCGACCGAGAATTTGAGGAATTTGATGGCATTGGTGTCGAGCGGAGCTCCGCCGGTACGCTTCGAAAAGTAAAACTTGGTCCAGCCCTTTTTCGTCACTTGGTCCCGAATCAATTTCATTCCGACATGATCCACGATCGCATAACCGCGCCGCCAGTTACCGAAGGCAATTGGCAAAGCGTCGCTACCGATGTCGGGCATGTTTTCATCGATCGATACCGGATAGCCAAGAAGGCGCGACGACTCGCGAATATCGAGACCGTCTCGCCAGAGTAGTCGACCATCTCCATCCTTGAACTTCATCACGACGCTCGCGGTCAGCGAATTCATCATCCAACCGACACCTTCACCTGAGCGATAGGGAGCCGGTAGGGCGAAGATCAGGTCTATCAGGTTGTTCTGGAACCCTCCGTCGTTATCGGCGAGGAAACCGCTATCTACGCCCGTTACGACATGTTGGTATGTGCCGAAGGGGCGATCTGCATCGGATTCATTGCTCGTCGGCTTGTGAAGGAAGCCCATCGGCTCCTTTACACCGTCGCCCGATACGAAGGCTTCGGTCTCACCCAGCGTAAATTCAGCAGCGACATCATCGCGGAGAAAATTGACGAGATCGAACGAAGCGTCGTCGATAACGTGGTTCGTGACCTCCGGGATGGCGTAAATTTCTTCCGGCGCGATCTCGACGGTGCCGAGCTTTGGCGTGCTTGTCTCGGCTCGCTCTTCGAGTTCGTGCGCCCAACGGGAACCACCCCCTACGCGATGAATCATTTTTTTCCAGCTTCCCGATCCCTCGCCGAGCGAAACTACTGTTGCCATTCTGCGAAGGGGAGATGAGTTGCGCAGAAGCGACATGATCGTACCATCCACCTGCGTCGGGACGGCGAAACCGCCGTCCGGCCCTGATCCGATCTCCATCGCAGCCATCGGCTGGCCGCGAAGGATTGCGGTAAACTCGGTACGAACGTGTTCGGTGAGAGCGTATGCCGTGCCCAAGGCGTCGGGTACGACCGTAGCCGAATGCCTTACACTATCCGAAATATGAGTGACCGCCTCTTCGAGATCAGAAATCTGCGCGGCTTGTGTATCGCGCATCTCGGTTACCGCAGCATTGATACGCCGGACTAGAGCGTCAGTATCGACTTCAGCGTGAAACCCGCCAACGAGTGCGCGGGGGTTAGATATCTGGGACACAGCTTAACTCCTCTAATTGATTTCGAAGAGAATCGGCCATCTAGGACGCCAAAAAACTAGTTTACGGCATAAAATCTCTCTCAAAACTCCTGACGAGTTGCAAAAGGAGTAGAGGAGTTATATATGATTCGCGAACGGAGAGACGAGATGTCATTGCAGAGTGTCGACATTGATTGGGATATTCACCGAGCCATAGAGGCCGAACGGAAAGGTTTTGATGAGCCACCTCACATAGCCTTGCGTCGACTGCTTGGGCTTGGCGAGCCCGAGGAAACAGCCGCGAACACTGAGACGGCCAAAGGCGGAGTTCCCTGGCGTTGTCGGGGTGTAGAAATTCCGCACGGAACCGATGCCCGGATGAGCTATGACTATGGCAATCAACTCTACGAAGGGCAATTCTTGAACGGCAAACTGGTTGTTCACGGGAAAGAGTTTGACACTCCCTCTGGAGCCGCGGATGCGTTGGCAGTTACCAGAGATGGCAAAAAGACTTCTCTCAACGGATGGGAATACTGGGAAGTAAGATTCGAAGGAAGATCGGACTGGATCCCCATCAATATCCTCCGCCTGAAGACCAAGCAGTCACAGTTCTAGAGACTTTGGAGATCCGACATGACGCGAGATGAAATTGGGATCAGAGCTTCTGCGCTGGTCCGACGGATGGAAGAAGTTGCCGATAGCGATGCACCGTTGGCCGGGAAATGGACGTCGTGCAAAACATGCGCTCGCGATTTCAATCGTATCGCCAATGAGTTCCACGGACTTGCGGGAGAACAAACTGATCTGTTCGATCTCGAGAAAATCACCAATCCGTTCGACATGGTTTGGCCTCAACAGAAGGACATTTTTGATACCGTTTTGGCGGAAGCCCGGGTTCTTGAAAAGCGGGTTGTCGACGGCTTAGACCTGAACCGACAAGCAATTGGTTTTGACGATTTACTGCATCCGAAAATTCGAGACGTTGCATTAGGCCACTACGTCGATGGAGATTTTCGCAATGCGGTACTTGATGGAATTACGGCCGTATTCGACGAAATTCGGCAGCGGACGGGGATTAAGGCTGACGGCGATCGGTTGGTCGGAGCTGCTTTTTCCCTTGAGAACCCTCGATTGATCTTTAGCCACCTAGACACCGACTCGGGAGTGAACGATCAAAAAGGATTCATGGAGATTATTCGGGGAGCTTATCGAGGCATCAGAAATCCGAAAGCTCATTCCTTGCATCATGATTTGGATGCAACGAAAGCCGGACAATATCTTGTCTTTCTAAGTCTCCTAATGCGTCGGGTCACCGAAGCGGAGCTTGCGGATAATTCTTAGATAACGGCGCGATAGACGCAGGATGAGCCGTTTCCTAAGCTCTGATTTCTCCGTGGCACGCTGATCGTCGCCTAACCATCTACCAGCCCGGCTTTCGACGATCGCTATCCGAATTTTCATGAAGTCCGCGTGAGTATTGATCTCGGGAGAGGTTGCCAATCGCCATATTGACCCACGCACACTTTCTATGAGTTCTCCAAGCATCAAATCCAGCTCGTCATCATCAGTTCGCTGCAGTTCAGCAAACAGATCTTCCGTCACGGCGCTTGCAATTGATTGAGCTGCCTCGATGTCTGGGCAATTTGGGGCCTTCCCTCTTATCTGATTCAACGCCTCACCAACTGCGATATGCTCAGCCCGAGGACGTCGTGGACGGGCCATTCCCCGGATTGGCGACATCAAGGCTCGAGGAGATGTCATTCCTGCACTACCGCGATGACTTGGCAGCGCTTCAGCGCCTTGACGAAGCGACGCGCCTCGGATCGAGTAAACCCCACATGCATGAAAGCGCGATCCAGCTCTCGGGCCGTCAGTGGACGGCTGATTTCGTCAAGCAAGTCGAGTGTCAAATTTCGGATCATTGGCGGGGCGGCGGTTAGCTTTCGAATAGGTGTTTGCATGGTCTTCCTCGCGCGCGCTCTACGCGCGCCCGCGCGCGAAACTGTCTTCGAAAATGCATGTTTGCATTCATTTTCATCACCCGCCGCCGGTCGGCGAGCGAGCGATCAATAAACTTTCATTGCCCCCGTGCGGCGGATCATCTGGCTGCCTAAACCGATAGCGTCGCGCCAGCGGGTTCCAGACTAGTTCCGGATCGCGCGCTGCTGCCTGTCGGACATTCGCGGGCAAACTACGCGCGATGCATTGCGTAGCTTCTGCCCGGACTTCGCGCTGGTTGAGGCGGTGCCACGGCTCTTCGTGCGGACGAGCATCAGGCAAATAGTCGGGATCGCCCTCGCCCTTCCAATCACGGATGTTGCGGCCCGGAAAGCGGCGCAGGTAGCATTCAACGTCTTTGGCTTCCGCGCCTTTGCGGCCTTGCAATTGGCTTGCGATGTATTCTTCGAAATCAGCGATGTCGTTAGCAGAGAATGGTCCGGGTCCGGTCCGCTCAGTGGGCGTGAACGCAGCGTAAGTAATCATGGCAATATCCTTTCGATGCTTTGCCCGGCTTGGGCGGTTTAAGTTTCGGAAGGGAGGAGGAGGCCTCCCGGGCCTCCCTCCCTCTTCGTAAGAAGAGGACGTATGTCGGGCGTATGTCGGGCGTCAGCGATTTCAATACTTTAGCTAAATCAGGGGTAATGTCGGGCGTATGTCGAGCGAAGTCCGTTAAGTATCGATAATATAACAATAAAATAGTTACCACGTCGATCTCGGGCGAAGTGAGGCGAGATGTCGGGCGAGTGTTACATCGGTTCATTAGCAGCCTCCCGAATGGAGGTTCGACCAAGCCCTTCGGCTTTGTGTCCGGGCGATTTCTGCTTGTCGTATTCGAGCGTGCGCATTTCGATACGACCTTCATCCATCAAGCGGTCCATTGCGGCTTTTAGTTCGTCTTTTTTTGCGCCCTCTGCTTCTTCCATTGCGGCGAATGCCTTGGGTGCATAGGTCCGCGATTTTTCTTTGGATGATACCGGCTTCAATTCTTCATTCCGCTTATCGAGACAGACGAGAAAACGGCGCTCGACTGCTTGTTCGTATATGGGGGTTGTCGCGCCCGGCGGCACGTCGTCTTCGAGCCGAAATACACCGCGATGAAACCGCAGGACGATAGGCTCGCCACGCCTGGCATAATTGGCCTTCGCTCGGGTCAAATGCCGCCGGTCGTCGTCCTCTGCGTCGATTTTTAGCAGGATGTGTGATCGTACCTGATTCTGCCACGCAGTCGATCCGGAATAGTCATCGCCGTTCTTATTCGGATGGCCGATGAGTATGATTGCGCAGTTGGAATCGAGCGCCAGCTTATTGAGTAGGCCGATGAAGCGCGCGACATGGGCGCGGATATTCTCATTGCCTTCGAACAGGTGCGCAACGTTATCGAGCACAACGAAGTCGAGGCCCAATTCTTCGATACCTAACTTCAGCTCGTGATAAAGTCTCAGGACATTCGCCGCGCCGTCCTGATCGAAGCGAACAATGCCCTTATCGATTCTGTCCACGAGAGATTTCACGAAGAGTCTGTCGGCGAAAGCGCTGAGGCTGACGCCCATAGCGTTTGCGACCCCTACCATGCGTCTGTGGTGCTCGTTGTCGTCGTCTTCTGCGCTGATATATGCCGCTCGGCATTGCGTCGTTTCGAGGTCAAAAATTGGACGACCCAATGCGACTGCCGCGCATAGTTGAAGCCCGACAAGAGACTTGCCCGCGCTTCCCCGGCCAGTGAACAGCGTCGTCTGACCCGCAGGAACTGTGTCGCGGATCGCCCATAGCATTTCGGGCACCTCTATGCCGGCGAACGCGGCCACATCGACGAACTCTAACGGCGCTAGTGGCTGATCGCCGGATTGAGGTGTCTCTACCCCAGGAATTGAGCTTGCAGCGTCTCCGCGCACCTTTGCTATCGCCCGAAGAGCAGCGCGGCGCGGATCATCTTGACGAAGAAGATGCGCGGAGACGGCGTTGTCAGGGTTCATGAAAATCCCGAGTATCTGCTCGTCCGAATATCCCACCCGCGCGAGATCGCCAGCGCATCGTAAAACGTCCTTCGACCCATCGCCGCCAGCTGGATTTTCAATCACTGATCGCAACGGACTGAGGGTAGGCAGTTGCAGCTCGTCGGCAGAGAGATACTGAACGTCGCCAACTCGGATCGATGCCCGCGAACTGCGGTCCGATGCCAGAGCCGGGAATGCGATCAGTGCCGCGTTAAAAGAATATCGCACAATGCTCATCGGACGAATTGCGCCCAAGCGGGCTTTCTGCCTGCTGCTGCCTTTTTTGCGGTGGGTGTGTTGAGCGAACCGGGTACGCGCAGGAGTCTATCGATGTTATGGCAATGGTCGCCGCCGGTAAGGCTCGCGATGCGCCGGTTCATGTCTTCGACTACTGAGAAATCGCGCACAGGCTCGTTGAAAAGCCAAACAGCCTGAAACCCTCCCCCGGTATCTACAATGTAGGATGGCTGAATCGGTAAAGCGCGCAGTTGAGTCAGTGCTCCGGACTTATCAAATAACGATCCGTCCTTCGGTGGGTCGACATCCACGTGAAGGCCACGGGCAGCGACAATGTCGCCCTTGGTGGCTTTCTTCGTCAGCCCGGCTTCAACTTCATTTAACGCATAGTAGCAGGCGCGCCGCTCCGCGTTGCAGCGCGCGACAAAATCCAGCATATTTGGATCTCCCGGTGCGAAGCATTCACACCAGATGGGCCCGCTGCCGGTGCCTGCTGGCACAAGCGAAACGAACTGCGTCGAACCGCCAAGTGATGCTAATAATTCTAAGGGTTCTTTCTGGAATGTGCCCAGAAGAGAACTGTCTTGCGCTGTTTTCTCTTCAAGGCCGGCTGCGCCCCCGGCCCCGGCGTCACCTTTCTGCGCCGGAGCCGCCAATTTCTGTTCAACCATCATAGCTTCCCCTCCGTCTGAGGACGGTTATGCAGCTAAGTTGGTTTTCCCAAAGTTCGTAAGCACTTGATACGATTGAGGGCAGTTTTCCCTTTGAAATCGGGAAAGCACCTGAAAAATATGCCCTTCCTGATAGTGGCCCGCGATCCAGCGCGAGCGCGGGTGAGGCAAAGGCACAACGGGAATCTGAACAAGGTCGTGATGTTCGATAAGCCGGTCGAACAGCGCGATCTCAGCCCGGTGGACCACATCTTCGGCGTCGTGAAGAATGACCTACTTGAAACGCGTGCCGGTGCGGAGCTCTTCGCGTTCGAGTTCTCCCCATAAGGCGTTCAGGCAGTCAGCCTTGGTTGTCGGGCCGGGATTGGGACATATAACCATCCGGATGTTTGCGGCGCGGCGCGCAACCACTTCGATCTCGGCAATCGTGTCTGGGTCGTTCGGGTAGCAGCCAACAAAGAGCCGATAATCCTGCCCCACAAATCGCCATACCGTGCTTTCGAGCATCGCCCTGATGACGGCAGCTTCGTCCCATGCCGGAATGAAGACCGCATGTCGGCCCATGCGGCTGGGTGGCGGCAGGTCGGCAAGGACACGCCGCTTCGCATCGCTGCGACCCATCCATCGCCGGATCATTCGCCGCGCCCATAAAATGTCGATTGCGAGAGTATCTATTGCTCCGAGTAGAAACCCGAAGGCGGCGAACAGAGCAAGTTCGCGGAATGCCAGTTCGGCAAGCTCTATAAGAGGTTCGCCCCCCAGCATTCTCCCCCCGAAGTGCTTTCCCCCTAAGCGTATGCTCCAGCCCATAAGGCAAAAACCCATTTAGTGGAAGAGGTTAGGCAAAAGGGCGTATGGAAAGATCCGTAGCGGTTTTCATCGTCTCGATTACCTATTAGAGCAAAGCGCGAATGAGGGAGTGAATATGGCTGAACGCATGGGTGCCCAATCTGCGCTGCGCGATTTTCTGAAAAGCGAAGCGGCGGGCGGCATCGTCCTGATGGTGGCTGCGATATTGGCGATGATCGTCGCCAATAGTAGTTTCTATGAGGCCTATCATCATATCCTGACTGACAATATGGGGCCGATCTTCAGCCCCGAGCTGACCAGCAAGCTTGGGCCAATGTCACTCCATTTGTGGATCAACGACGGGTTGATGGCGATATTCTTCTTTCTCGTCGGGCTCGAGATCAAGCGCGAATTTGTCGATGGCCGCCTTTCGAGTTGGGATAAACGCCGCCTGCCGGTTATCGCGGCTGCAGCCGGTATGGCAGCGCCTGCAATCATCTTTCTTCTGGTCACGCGGGATGTCCCGGCGCTCTCCAACGGCTGGGCCATTCCCGCCGCGACCGATATCGCCTTTGCGGTTGGCGTGCTGGCATTGCTCGGCAAGCGCGCGCCAACCTCGCTCAAGCTGTTTCTTGTTACGGTTGCCATTGTGGACGATATGGGCGCCGTCGCGATTATCGCGTTGGTTTATACGCCTTCGCTTGCCACGATCTGGCTTTTCGCTTCGGCCATTATCCTCGGTGTCATGTATTATCTCAACGCCGCCGGGGTGAAGCGCCTGCTGCCTTATATCCTGCTGGCGGTTCTGCTCTGGTATTGTGTACTGCTGTCAGGGGTCCATGCAACGATTGCCGGCGTGCTCGCGGCGATGATGATCCCGATCACCAAAACACCGGGTGCGCCTGATGCCGTCGATAGTCCGCTGCATAAAATGGAGCATGCGATTACGCCGTGGAGCGCCTTTTTCATCGTGCCGGTTTTCGGCTTTGCCAATGCTGGTGTGAACCTGACGGGTATGGGCGTCGATCAAATCTTTGCACCATTGCCTCTCGGCATCGCGCTTGGCCTATTCGCTGGTAAGCAGATCGGCATTTTCGGCAGCGTCTGGCTTGCGGTCAAATTCGGTATCGCC
>Ga0209345_10002895_pt1 | contig 18265 bp, 21 predicted proteins | sample Cruoilmetagenom7_FD_187294 | JGI IMG/M metagenome (GOLD analysis project Ga0209345, IMG submission 187294) | Oil polluted marine microbial communities from Coal Oil Point, Santa Barbara, California, USA - Sample 7 (SPAdes) (version 2) | ecosystem: Environmental > Aquatic > Marine > Oil seeps ...
ATGCTGAAACCTGGTACCATTATCGCGATGACCAACAACTTGCTGGGGAGAACCAATAATCACATCAAGATGATTCCCCTTTGTACTACTATCTACCCTTATGGCGTCATCGTCGATCTCGTCTAATCTCCATACCCCCTGCATTTGTTCTTCGTTTGCAGTTACGAGTACGTAAAGAGAGTCTAGATATCCGCCGACTTGACCAGATACACCCGAGGGTACGCTTAATTGTTCTAAGTATCCACCAACGCTTTGGGTCTTTGTTGTTATGTCTACGGCTGGTATTCCGTGAATAATGACGTCATTAAGCGCATGATCTATATTGGGATTTGAGATTGAAACGGAAGAGAACATTCCACTATATGGATGATCATTATACTCACTTGCAGCTACGCGAAAAACCTGTTCCCACGAGCCTGAACCCGGATGCAACGCATAGAACGAAAGGGACTCTCCATCATCGACACCGCAAACACTAATATGGTCCGTCTTATCAACTTCATATTTGCTATCGCCATGAGCCCCGGTTAAGGTGACTGACGCGCCACCGATCATGCGTAAAAGACTAAAATAATCCTTTCCATGATAATCGTCGCGACGGTTCCATAGAAACCTAAACCCATACATGGAGGAGTGACCCACGCCAGACGGACGCATGTACATATGAAAGTTAGACTTAAAATTCTCTCCCGACAAGAGCATATCCGCTTGGACAGCCACTGTCTTATATTCGTTGACCATACCGCTGCGTATAAAACCACTTTGTAAAACAACAATATGGTAACGATCATCACCGGCATCAGTAGGATTGAGTCGATATGCCACTACGCCGGACGAACCGCCGAGATCTTTAAACCGAAATTGGTTAGCCGCATCTACCGCGCCGCCCGCCTCGTCATATCCAGACCATAATGCATCGTCTGTTAGATAGTCACCCGGGGTCTTATCCTCGAACGTAACGTGGGCTAGCTCAATAAAGCCACTACCGGGCAGAGGAAAGGACATTCTATATCACCCTTGATTCACCTAAGATAATGTTTGTATCGTTCCTGGCTTGATCATCAATCTAAGAGTCGCCCAGCCCGGTGTTGTAACTAATTTACGAGGATATCCCCTATCCTCTAGGCTTCTCTCTCCTGTGGATGGATCGGTATAGATCTCCTGACGATAATAACCGCCACCTTCTACATCAACCACTCGAGAATCCACCGCAAGATCATTCGTAAAGTATCCAATGGAACTGCCACCAAAAGATGAGTCATGAGTAACCAACCCGCTTGGACCGGCATATGCCGTCACCCCCGCCGCGATGTGGTTGACAGAATCCGGATGGACGAAGTTCGTTGTAATCGTCCCTTTGGTGATAACGCTAATTTTTTCTGTCCACGTATATTGCATTTTACGAAACCGTGGACGCGGAAAGAGGTCTGGACGATCGTTTTCAATGACGTCGTGTCGCTGAATACCTATCATATTAACGCCAGATGGATCCGCTATATATGTGGAATAGTCCACGCCACTTGCCGTTATAAGCGAAACCAATCCACCCGCCTCGGCGGGTATGTATCTTTCATGACCATCATATAAAATTTCGGTCTCTGTTCTAAGTGGTCGTAGAGCCATCTTCAATCCTTTTGTGTATTTCGTTCCGAATAAGACGAGCTATCCCGGAGCGCGACTTAAGACGTTTATGTTTAATCCCAACCTTGTCTGCAAGTTTTCTTAAAAACGATTCGGTTAAAATATGTAAACTACTAAGTTCAAATTTAGTATTAGCAAAATATCGATTACCGAATAGGCGGGTAAGAAATTCTTTAGTGATCGGAGCGAGTATGAGTTGATCCCCGTAAAGAGCAAACAACTCCGCAGGGATCTCGGTCGGGTCTGGTCTGACGAATCGTCCGTATACAGTAAGACATTGTCCGGGAATCGTCCAGACTCCCTCGTTGACATGAAAATAGGCAGGAATATTAATAGACATACCTTTTCCTGCCAGATAATATATCATATTTAAATTGTCGTAATTGCGTCTTAAAATCTTCCTTGGCACTATTGCGGTCCCCAAGAAAGGCTCTAATGCGTTCCTGATATCTTAGCGCTGTAGAAATATTGACAGAGTCAGCATTTTTAACCACCGAGCCTTCTCCTTTACCAGTCGTAATACCCAGTCCACTCGCTAATCTCTTTAACAACGAGACTTCCGTATCACGAATAAGGGCTGTGATGCCCGTCTCTAGGAGAGCATACACCTGATCTATTGCAGGGGTTACGCCGCCAGTTGTAGTATTCACTCGAACATAATTATGCTGACTAAGCTGACCATTAATCCTGGACGCCACTTTTTGTGCATAAATATCCATGACAGAGGTAACGAATCCAGACGCAGCAGTAGCCGTCCAGTCGTCGTTCGTACCAAATATATCTACCCGTATTTGATCATAGATGTTATACAATTGAGTACCACTCGGCGTTGCCATGGTTATCCCTTCAGACCGATAATGGTAAAGAAAAAGTCTTGCATTAAGTCTAGCCTCATACCAATACGATTCTCATCCAGAATTTGTAATTTACTAGGCAGAAAGACCCTGCCATCCCTAGATCCTCCATCAAAGAAGAAGTTTGTATTCACAAACGTTGTACCAAGGTTGTGTATAAGAACAATGTTCTTTTGTGCCGGAGACATAGAGCCGGAGGTACCAACCACATATGAGCCGGGCGCATGAGAAATAACAAGTTGATTACCAACCATTACAACTTCGATGCCACTAGCCCCGATTACGTCAATCGCTGGACCACTAGCCCCATTAATAGACTGGATACCAGACACGTCAGAGCTAGAAATGGTAATCTTCTTAGCTCCGTAATCTGGCGTAATGGTTATATTTGCCCCAGCCTCTAGAGTAAGATCAGGTCCAGCAACTCCATTTACACCAGACATAATGGGCGCAAAAACACCATCCGCATTACGTAAGTGCCACATGTTCTCGGCTGTACTGTACTCGAGAGTACCGCTTCCATCCGCACAAGACAACCGGATAAAGCCGTCTAGAGCTTCTATGTCGATAGACTCTGGAGACTGTAACAAACCAGACGTTACAAACTCAATTAGGCTATTATGTAACACTTACATCACTCTCTCCTTAAGCAATAATGACGCATCTACCATTCTGTTCCGCAGAGAAGATAATACACACCTTGTTTTCATCGATAATTTTAATATGTGCTGGTTGTACTTGAAGATTAGTTTCTGTGTAACAAGTAATCATCACATCTGTAGTCCCCAGGTTGTGCGGAAAAACAAAGGTGGTAGGATTAATTCTAAATTGACTTGTATGATCACAATCAAAGCATCGTTTTAAGCTGCTATTATTGCTGCCCGGAGGGGGCGTGATACCAATAAAGTGGCTCATTTCCCACTCCTACGTGGATAGACCAAAACAATATAGCACTACTAAAACTTTGTAGTAGCATCCCTCCATGGTAATATACGATAAATTACAAGTTCAAAAAAACATTTATTTAACATTTTGCTCTTCATGTACTGCATCATGGCATTCAGTACAAAGCGTGATACCATTATCCGGATCAAAAAATAACTTATGCCTGACGGCGCGACGTAGGAGTGCCTGGATGTCGTTGTTAGGATCCAACTTACCATGCTTAGTTAAGAATTCTTGTAACAAAGTAGAGAAGGATCTTTGATGATGGCAATTAATATCTACTCCATAAGCCCCACATTTTCGACATATATAATTATCACGCTTAAACACGGCTTTGACCCACCGACGAGTTTTGCTATGACCACGAATCAACTCGGCTAGCGGCGTAATCCCGCCCTTCCAATTATGATGTTTTTCTCTACTTCTATAGTCCTGCGAGCATTCCTGTGAACAGAAGTGTTTATCCCCCTTGACTTGATTGAAGCGACCACGGGGTTTAGTCATATATTTACCACATGATGCGCAATTCAACTCGACACGAGCCTTCTTAGTTTGCCAACCATGATAACATTTAGTTGAGCAGAATCGTACTGCATTTTTGTTCTGCCAATGATTTGGGACACTAAATGATTTTTTACAGTATTCACAAGTCCTAGTAATATTATTGGCTACGTATGCAATATGACATGTTTGAGAACAAAATTTACCGCGCCCCTGATCTAAATAACCCTGAAATACATAGTATAACTTGCCGCAATTGGCGCATTTAATATTCTTACCAGTACGCTCATTTTTCCCCCTTAATCTGTCAGCCTCTATTTTAGACCGTATTTTTGTACCTAACTCAATCAATATCTTTTTAACTGTCGTATGGCTGATATCATACTTCTTGCCAATAACTTTCATGCTTAATCCATCATAATAATCTTTCTGTATGACTTTATGATTAAGAGTACTTACATATTTTCTACCAGCCGCTCCAATAAAATTCATTCCAATACTCCTGTAGTGCTGTATAGTTGACATTAAAATACCAAAAAAGAGCGCGGGACAAAAGTCCCGGCTCTAAATGTCCTCCGTAGAGAACTTATAGATTAGTGGGCTCCAAGTAATACCTTTCTGTTGTCAAGACACGCGAAACCTTGTTCCATGTATCCATACACGCCTGCACGAAGCTGACGCTGTAGAGTGGGATCCTCGTAAGTGGTAAGCTCCTGACGGATCGGCATGACAAAGCTGTCAGCCGTTGAGAGATCTAGACCAATGCAGTACTGAGTGGTACCGCTAGGTTGGGTTGCCCCGAGATCCTCAATGATGCTCTGGTAGTCCTGACCCACGCCAAACTCCTGCATCGGGTGCAGAACCACGCCGTAGATATTAGACAAACCAAGCTGTCCACCGCCCTGGACCTCCAGCTCGCGGCGAGAGAAATCAGAGACATCGCTATGATCCCAAGCACGCATATCTGCAATTGCCTCGGCAGATAGATAGAGGTCGGTGAGAGTAGTCTTCACCATATTGCCGCCGCCACCACGAAGCATGGTGATGATCATACGAGAGACTAGCTCTTTGGTAAATTCGCCACCGAGAGTAGCACTAGAAAGCATAGCGCGACCGGTGAACGGAAGTGCGCTCTGATTTGCACCAGAGACAAGTACGCCACGCTGCACTGCTGCGGCTAGGATGGTAGTCCAGCCGTCATAATTCAGTTTGCGAGTGTAGCCTGCACGGTAAACCCGAAGTGCGCGAGCAACTAGGTCGAAACGAGCATCGCGAGCGATGTCGACGTCCCAGTCCATGGCGTTGGCGATCTTATAGGTCGGAACCCATAGCTCGTCTGCCTCGATGCGCCTCTCTGGAATACGGTTTTGGTTTTGATATGTGAACGCCACGAAGTTGTCTTCTTCGCCCGGCTTCACAATATCCAGTGGGTAATAAGCCTGAGTACCCGCTTCAAGGACCTGACGTTCATAGATGTCGTCGAGGTTATCCTCGTCCATGACGCCTTGACGGAGAGGTCCATTCAGGGCACCTGCCAGAGCCCTTTGTGCTTTTGCGCGCACGTCGGGATCGGCATCAGCAGTACGCCGAAGTACCTCAATTAAACGTTTTTCATATGCCATCCTGAATCACCCCCCTTTAAGATAATGTTTGCGCCGCGCCTTGCTTGATCTGGAGCATAAAGCGTACCCAGCCAAGACCTGCGCCACGAGTTGTGTGATCACTGCCAGTAAAGATACCAACAATGGGATTAACGACCATGTTGGGTTGAGCGACATCGTCACTCGAAGTTGGAGCATTGGTTAGCTCGCCATCTGCTGTAAGATAAGCAGTCTGACCGGCACTAATAGTTCCCGCAATGGAACTCTCAATGAAGTCAGTCTCAAACTCACCCTCAACGGCTACGCCAACAACGCCGCCGATATCAACAGCTGAACGAAGAAGCTTCTGAGGACCATTGAAGTAATTAAAGTCTTCAACGTCGGTCAGGAGCACACCGATTGGAACTGCACCAGACGCAGCAGCAGCAGCACTGTAAGAAACAACTTGACCGCTAGCTAGCGATAGGATGCCGCCTCTTTCAGCCGCCGCATCTGCGTGATACTGATTGCTGGTTTCTACAACCTGCCTAATTGGACGGAGTGCCATAGTTTACACCTCCCTATGGTTACACTATTCTAGATTAACGACCGAATTGATCGCCACGTTGCTTACGTAATCTTTCAATCCTTTTAGAAGTCGGATTGGCGATTAGGGCAGCAAGATCTGCAAAGTCTTTCTCCTCGCTAGACTGATTGTCAGCAGGAGCATCCTCATTTTCAGACTTGGTGTCGGAAAAGTTCGGAGTCTCTTCGGGTTCTGCGTCATCCAGAGCGGCAGTCGCCTTTGCGGCAGGCTCCTCGGATGGCTCGGAATCTCCAGGGTCGGAAGCAGTAGCAGCCGCGATCTTATCCGCGAACTCCTTGCGTTCTGCTAGCCAGTCAGCGAAAGCCTCGTCTTCCATCTTCGCGATAGTATCACGAATCTTTTCAAGTTTCTCATCCTGATAAAGGTTGAGAGCCTTGACTAGCTCGACACGATCACGTAGACGAAACTTCTCGACCTCGGTTTCGAGTGCTGCAATGGTAGTGCCGGCTTCCTGGCGCGATTGCTTGATGAATGCCAGTTTAGCCTCGAATGGGTCTTGACCTGCCTGAATCGCCTTGTCAATACGGGCAATCTCAACAGGGGTCGCAACAGTCTTGAGAAGTGCGTCAATCTTCTCCATACGAGCCGCCTCCTCAGCGGCGGAAGCAGCCTCGGACTGCTCCTCCTTCAGACGCGCGTTCTCAGTCTCCATGTCAGACAACAGTTTAGTTTGCTTGTCTAATTGAGCCTGTAGCTTCTGAAGATCAGCGTTCATGTTCACCTCCTGAACATTATCCACCTCGGTGGCGGTAACACTCCCAGCCCAGACGTTTACCTGGGGCTGAGACTCCTCTTTCTCTTCCTCCGGCTCAGGCTCACGCTCAAACTCGAAAGAACAAGAATACATCACTTTCTTTTCGTCCTCGATAGCAGTCATATGTTTGTACCAAGAAACGGGATTTAATTTCTTATCGATACCCATCTTGGCTGTCACAGCCTCAATGAGTTTTGTAAGCCTTGGAATAATATTCTCCGTCAGTGCTTGTGTCGCAGCTTCAATTCCACCCGGAGCAACGACTTCTCCCTGAATATTGGCATCAGAGGTATGTCCCCCACCGAAGATAGAAAAACTGACCGAATATTTATGGGTCCAGCCTACTCCCTTTTCAGCTGCCTCGCCACGCTCTTTACCCTCAAATACGCTGTCGCTCAGATTAACTGGCACAGTAGATGGCGCCTCGTCGCTGATTGAATGAATATCTGAGCGAGGATTTCCAGGAACTCCGACAAAACCCACTCCGCCAAAGATGATATTTTTCAGCGCTCGCCCAACATTACGACCGTCTTCGAGTTTGCCAGCAGAACCAGATGTAATCAAATGCTCTTCCCACTTTGGATTCTCGGCGCGAGCATGAAACTCGAATTCTACGTCCTCATCATCTACCAACCGAGCCTCGGCAAGTTCAGAGTCGTCTGTCCATGTTACGAAATCATAGGTCTCAAACCATGCTTCCATACTAACATGTAAACGACCTTCTGCAGAGAGTTGTTTAATCGCCGCTGCATATTCCGGCAATTGAGCTGCATAAATGACCTTGTCAACAATAAGCTCAAAATCACCGTCATATTGCGTGCCATCCATGAGTGTCGGATGGTCACTATTCAGATCTAGCTGTTTGCCATCGACTGTACGGGCTTCCACCCTGTACATATGACCGATGATCTTCCGGCGATCATGGTCCCAATCCGAAGGTTTGTGTAGAGGTGACTTACGTGCCGCCCAAAGTTCATTTTTCTGAAAAAAGTCTTTGTTGCGATTAGAGCCACTGGTCACAAGAGTACTACGGACATGAAGCAAGTCGTCCTGATTAACGCTTTCATCTTCGGAAGCTGTAGCAAATGAGGCAGCGAACTGTTCATTTATCTCTGCCGGAGCCTCGATCACCGAAGCTTTTGCTTTTAAAATAATCTTCCGTAAGGACATACAAACCCCCTAAGATATATTTAGAATGTCTCTAATTATTTATACGCTAAAATTCAAGAAAAAACTGGTTAAAAAAATAAATTAGTTGGTATCTGTTGTACCAGACGGACTAGTACCATAATCATCACTGGTGACCGCCCTAACCTTGTCCGCTGGATCCCTACGAAGAATAGTTCTCGCAAGAACAGCGCCCTTGGGCTGGGTCGTATTATCGGCAGCGGTGATCTTCTTGGTAGTAACGGTAATCAGACTACCCCCACTATTCATAACAACCAGATATCCTCTATTCTTATGAGGATCTTTTGGCTGAAAAGGACCGGTTGGAACTGACATTAATTATCACTCCTCTATTTTTTCAAAGAACTTTTACAAATTGCCCATGAAGAACTTAGAAGCCCTTTACGCTTCTTACCAGTAGGCGCCTTGCCATTCTTTTTCTTAAAAGCAGCCACCTTCTGTTTAAATACATCTCGTACACAACTATCTAATTTTGCAGGTGCTTGCGTAAAGAACGTTTCGACATAATTCTGCGTAATCTTCGTATCAGGTTGAGTATTACCAAGAATATTCTCAGCCATACGCCAAATTCGCTTCCGAACCTCCGGTCGCAAGTCAGCAACGCGGTCTGTATCGGCGGCGACAAGCGCTCTTCGCAGCAAGCACCCAATAATCTTATTTACTGAACGATATCCTTCTGCGCGATATTTTAGATATTGTTTTTTATTAATTCGTATCCGATGTGACATACCTTTTGGCTTGGTGTCACGCTTCACTGATTGTGGTTTATTGGTTCCTGTAGGACGCCCTCTTTGTCCGGGACCCTGGGGATTCTCCCCTTTCGGAGCAAATTTCTGTTGAACCTTCCCCAACTCCTCCGCCTTTTTCGCATCCCTCTCAGCTTGCTCCTCATTAGACGGCAGGGCTCCATCTTCGTCCTCGCGCATCTTCTCTTCCTGTACTTTGACATCAAGCTCGTCTTTAAATGGACCCTTGAGTGGTGGTAACTCACCCTTCTTGATAAGGTCCTGTTCAGTCTGAACCTCGGCGATCTCAACATCGGCATCAAGATCGGCATACTCGATAAGAGTACGACGAGAGATTACATTCATTTGAGTCAACTTAATCATAAAGTCGTTCATGACCCGAGGATCACGTAATGAAGTAACCTCAAAACGAATAGATGGTACACGGTTATCACCCACTGCGCGAGAAAGCATTACTAATTCATGCATAATCCAGCGCTTTAAATGCTCGCGGATAGTCTCTAAACGCTCTAGCATAGAGGCAACACTTAAGAAAGCATTACTATAATTTCCACCACCACGACCGTTAACTACTACCTCGGAGGCACCCAGATCTGCTAGAATATCGGCGTCTATACCAGCCGTCTTGTCTTTGTTGAAAATCTGAGACAGGTCCGGCTGCACATACTTCATCTCAATATCTGGAGTTGCCCAAATAAGATGGCTAGACTCTGCAGCAGAAGCAATGAGATCAGCAACATCATCAACAACGCCAGGGGGCGGACCAATAATCTCGCCAGTCTTCGGATCAATATAACCCAACTTGACGAGAAGTAAAGACGCAATAAACGACTGAGCGGCACGAGCTTCCATCGCCCGAAGAAGCTCTTTAATCTTAAGATTCTTCAAGGCTGGATATATCATAGGAACAGCCCATTGTTCCCAGTCAAACTTTTTGTCATAAATATTATACAGGCGATCGGTCGGAATCTGTACTTCGCTATCGTAATCACCGAAAGGAGACTCCGCCCTTTGAATACGAGAACTAAACTCTTGTGGCATATTTTCGCGAGTTTCGCCCTCTTCTACATAACCGCGATAAGTAGTCTCTCTACGATGTCTGGCATCTTTCCCGAGATTACCCAATTTACTTAGGTCATCAGAACGAATAAGGAATTTAAATGCCTGCTTACCTTTAATAACGCCACCAGTAGGTTCAATTTGAAGTGGATTCAAAGAAGTATAAGACCACGGCACCACGTTCTGTTTCGTCTTCTTCTGTTCGCCAGTAAAACTCTCTCCATCGGTTATGTTTTCAATTTGTGGACTGACTACGCTTGTCTCATCCCCATAGTCAATTAATAATTCATCACCAACAACGGTATAACTCGGATCCTGCTGCTCTGCTTCCTTCGCCACAGCACGACGCATCAAACGACGTTGTTCTGAAGTAATAGTCGCCATAGAACGAAAGATAAATACCTGACCACCCACGAGAATGTCGCGAGAGAACGTACTGAGTCTCTCATTCATTTGAACTTTAGCAGCCCACGAACGATAAAAATGACGCCACTGTGGATCTGGATGGGTAATATGTAATCTAGAGATGAAGTTTGACATCAAATCAACCACAGTACGCACAGTACCATAATTACGATATGCAATTCGGCAAGCTGCAATCATATCATGATTAACACGAGCAACGAGAGAGCGACGCTGAAACCTAAATTGATCTTTCGCATCTAACTCTTCGGGAATAGATTTCCTACGTGTGATAAAGGCATTCTCATAAGTATCCTCGTCCAGAAATGGAGCCCTAGAGATCCTTGCACCAGGAGCAGCGGTATAACCACGCGCTATACGATCATGCTTCAGCTCATTAAGATCAACCCCAGCCAGCCTTGCATTAGCTGCCAAAGAACGATCTATCAGCTCTTCATATTTATCACCGGCAGACACGCGATTACGATTCGCAGCACGCCGCTTATTTCTTTTTCTTGACATTTCGGGAACCCCCTATTATAATATACGATAAACGCTACTGTTTGGGGCGTCTAGGTTTCATTTTTCTATAATAATCGCTGTAATCTACGGTCCTCATGGTACCATGACGACCCATCTTGTACGAGCCACGCCCCCTATGAACGCGAGGACGACCTGATACGGCTCCCTCAGATGGAATAACTGAACTTGAACGATCAAGCGCCATTTCTGTACGTGCCGCCTGGGAAGCTAGTAATAAAGCAGTGTAACGATCTCTGTGACGAACATCTGCCAGGTCTGAGGTGGGAACTTTGGGTAAATCATATTTAACAGACTGCGACAAAGGAAGACCCTGTTGCTCGATCGCACACGTCTCTAAGATCGTTTCGTCTATGTGCTTCAACACCCCATCTTCAATCACGTCCCCCTCTTCATTTTCCTCTCCCAAGAATTCATCATTTAGACGACTTAAAAGATCGGCAGACGGAGTAGACCATTTTCCATTTGACTCCTTGATAAAAATGTCGCTCACGGATTTTCGAGCCGCTTTTGCATACTGCGCCATTAAGACGTCGTCTGAGTTCACCAAGCTAGGTAAAGGAAATTTAAGACGTCCATGTTCAATGTCTGATTTCATGGCATTAATAGCCTCGTCTGTCCACTGATTACTAAAGTTTTGAATTTGAAGAATCTTTCTACCATATGGTTTATAGCGTGCTTCTAGATCCTCCATGTCAAAAATCATGTCTTCTTTATCTCTGATATGATTGGGATCCTTGAGCATATCCTTAACGTGAACGCCACCGCCGGCATTATCCATTAGAATGCGCACAAGATTAAATCGCTTAGTTAAGTCGATCAGATGTGGAACAATTTTAGTAAACTCACGACGATAAAATGACTTTGCATAGACTAACTGAGCAGTAGAACCGCGCAGTTTGAGAATAACAATACCAAAATAGTCGTTCAAACGAGCAGGGTCAATACCCATAACATATCGAGCACCGGGTTCACCATAGAGTTCGGGAATAACCTGCTCCTCACCAATAGGGGATGATTCCTTGATTAGCCCGTAAGGAATAAAGCCGCCCGTGTCGTCAGGGAATAGGCATTCATATTCCTGCTTAAACCTTGCCCTGGTGAACATTAATCGGTTACGAGCCACCATCGCATCGTCCAGATACCCGGGTGGTATAGATGTATATGGCAGTCGATATATGGCATAATCTCGCCAAGTGCGACAAACCGATGCAATAATTTCTTCTGGGATCGCATCTACCGTTCCCTGTGCAGTCTGACCCATGGCTTTGCGAATAATCCTTGCATTACCCTGGCTATTAATAATATCCTTGTACTGAAGATAGTAACGATAGAAATGATTAAACTGCGAAGAGGCTGTACCAGAAATGACCATCTGGTTGCCTCGTCCTTGAAGTTTGATAATCTTATGCAGTACGTCGTCCCCCGCCCCTAATGACTCAAGCCGTAGTAAGAACTTATTTGTTTCTGCACGTTTCTGGGGATTCTTATGAACTGACAAGAATGGCGTAATGACTACTTCCAATACTTCCTCGTTAACAGATGCGAATTCATCTACCAACAATACTGTATTATGTTGACGAAACGCATTACCCATAAAAGATTTTGCGTCAGGAATACTATAATCATACAATACACGTTTACTGGGTAGTTTTTCCACTGACTTCACTGATAAATATTTTCTTTTTGGATTATGTTTATTATTTTTACACGCAGCATTAAATATATGATTCCACTTAGGGATGTGGAGTAAACTATATAATTCAAAAGGACTACGACCATATAAGCGTATATGATACTGAGTATGACTACTTAATTTACTATTTCTAGTCCCTCTAGTAGCAAAAATATCTAGTTTAGCAAGTATTACTTGCATATCAATCGATAGCTGTTCTGACGCTGTATAGTATGCTATACCAAAATTATTATCTCGTACCTTGTCTCTATATAAAAAGGCAGAACCATCACCATGGAATATTCCACTTAAAAAAGACAATACTACTGGTTTAGGAGAAGATAAGATATCCGCTGGAATCTTTTTATCCCTAGCTTTATCATAATCTAATCCAAACTTGGCTAATATAGATCGAAATTTCTTATTACAAATTTTTAATTCATACGATTCTTTATTAGTCCAGCCGCGAGGATCTAAACGCTCCTCAATAGTATATCTACAAACATTAAGACCATGCTTAGATAAAATATTTTCAAACTTATTAAGTGCGCTCTCGTCTGTCATACGTATACCAAAAGAACAGGAATTATTCACATAGCCCTCGGAGACCAAAAGACCGAGAGCCCACCCCAGGTCCTCATCTAATATAATATTGTCGCGTACTACGTAATCGGTCGGAAATAAATAATTATTATCAAAAACCAATTTGTCTATCTTTGTTAAATCTTTAGCGTATTTAAAACCACTTGTTGTAAAAACTTTATGGATGTCTGAGCAAATAAACTCATAGTTTCCGGTAGTTTTGATCTTATAAGCGTCAATGGGATTTGTCTTTACATAATGGGACGGCTTTTCCTTATTATTACCGTCCCCAGTATATACGCAAAATTCACCCTCTTTATGAAAGGAATCTCGAATTCGCATCAATCCCCTGTCTGTCTCTATAATAGTATTTGGATCAACACAGGCGCGCTGACCACGAATACTTTCTCCATCGCCAATCGGAAGTGCTATAATGCGGGAGAGCCCAACGTACATTTCATACCGGTCACTACCGTGAGAGAGCGGCTCCTTTCGCTTAGTATTGTGTTTTTTAAGACCCGTCCCTACAAGTTCCTGAATCAAGGGAGAATTATTATACAGCTTTTCAATGTATTCAAAAACTTTCTTAGATTGGCGAAATGCCTTGCCGACCATGAGAATCTCTTCGCCAGGAACAAGGATAGCTCGCAGAAGGGCATAAACGGCAAGCATAAATGTTTTACCGGATCCACGGCAACCCATAATCATGGGAAACTTCTTGTGCCATAAAAGTTCTAGCATGACGCTCTGAAACGGCATAAGGATAAGCGGATCCCCCGTGCCGTCTGGGGCACACATTAACATGCGAACGAGCCATGACAGATTGGAACGTCCAAGTTGAATAATGGCTTCTAGGGGCGTGTCTGCCCCATGAAAGATATCTAAGATGTCATCGCCACTACAACCTTTTACGATATCCGGGGTCCAAATGGTCATTAGACCTCATCTTCCTCTCCATCTATAATCAGGCGCTCTCCATAGTTTCTCATCTGAGCATCTTTCAATGCAAGAAACAGTGCTTCGCGGCTATGTTCATTCCAGGTCTCTTCGCCAAGCTCGGTTTGTGCTTCTGCTATCGCTCGCTTAAGAGCTTGTTTTTCCTGGTCTATAATGCGCTGAACCCTTAAGATCTTTTCCAGAACCTTTTCATGAACTTCCTTTGGACCCATGTTCATTTGCTTCTTCCTTCATATAATATTCAAATGCTTTTAGAAACAACCTAGCAGCGTATTCTTTTCCTTGTTTGCCAGCAAAAATAACGTGAACACCATATTTGAGATGTATCGCAGCAATCGTACCAAGTATAATAGTGGGAGCACTATTACGAATACGCCCAGATTTCAAATAACGATAGCTATTACGATCCATAGCTTCATCAAAAGTACACTCTACGATGATGAACTTGAAACGAAATTCCTGCATTCTCTCAAGCTCTTCAAAAAGACGTCTGCGATAATCTTTAGAGGTAAAGTTCATACAAAGTTCACGATAATCTGCCTTGCGCTCAATCGTAATAAGATCGGGAAGTTCCTTAATAATGTAATCACCCGTCTTTACGGTGTCTCTTTCTGTTCCTTCACACCAAGTACTGCGTTTATCCCACTTCCATCCATGCCCATCTTTTTCTCGAGTATCGCGAATAATAGTAATTCTAGACATAGCCTTTCTAGTCATTAAAATCACCTAACAGTTCGTTGTTATTAATCATACGTTGCAACTCCTCGTCCTCCAGGTGGCTCATCTCAAGAATATCACGCATTGCTTCTCGTTGCTTCGTCTTGTCTCCATAGTACTCAAGATAGTCTGAGAATGATGCCCTACCCCTGGTCACACGCCGACGCTTTTCTTCCTGCACACGGGCGAACTTCTCACGATACTGGTTAAATAATGTCGCCTTCTTATTATATTCCTCCATCAAAGACTCATCCGGAGGTACTTCGCGAATTAAGGTTTTCACATTAGGAGCGGTCGCGTCATATGCCCCCTTCAGCCAGCGATCAAACTGCTCTTGTTGTAGACGATATCTCTTGGCATACCGTAAGGAAAAAATAAATTGAGTGATAGCCATAAATAAGTGAGCCTCCTCAAAGGAATCTAGCGTATCTAGATCTGAGGAGATATCAGTAAACTGCTGAAGGAATGCAATTTTTTCGTCCTTATCGAAAATAGACTCCAGATAATGAGTATACTTGGGATCAGTCTTAAACCTATCTCCAAGACGCCGCATTCTCTCTGCACGGGTAAGTTCGTCTCCAGGACGCTTAAGACGCTCTTTCGATAAAGGCACTGGCGGGGATGTTGGCAGAGTAACTTTCGTCTTTCTGGGACGACCACGTTTACCGGCAGAAATCCCGAGCGTACGACGAATTTTGCGTACAGTCTCCGGACTAGCCCCCGCCTCGGTGGCAACTAATTTATCAATTCCAGTCTTCCCCTCATTCGCCCTGAGTAACTCCTCAATACGCCGCTGGAGTGGAGTGGAGTTATTGGTCATATTCAATCAACTTCCTCACTATGGCTCGAATCTTATTTCGCTGCAAAGTAGTTATATCTCCCTCTCCCCCAGTAATTAGAGTATGATATGGCTTGAGTAGATTGGATGGTAGAGCGGCGATAATGCGTTCGTGTAATTCACGAGCAACGATAGTCTCGAATGTTACATCAAATTGTGGAACATCAGAATCACCGAGGGAAATAGGACTATCAATCTGTCTCTTGGTAAGTAAGTTTTTTTCATAACGTCGCCATTCGATACACTGTGTACCATCCGGTTGACACGCAGCACCAGCAGCACAAATAGGACATGGTGGATTATTATACTGATAAGTTCCACGACGCTTATCTATGATAAAATTATCTGCACAACGTATAAGGTAGTTATAAGGCGGCGCATCAGGATCTAAGCTGTCCGCCGCCTTGAGTAATCTAATCCGAAGTTCTTGTGCAAGATCGTCGGGACCATACATGCTGCCCACATAAGAATTTTGTTTAATCCTCACTACCAATTCAATAACTTGTGTGATTTCTTTCTCTCTTGTTGTGGCATTGGCAGTATATATTCCGAACTGTGTCCCAGATGGCAACGCCATTAGATCATTCACTTACAGATCCTCTTCCTTATTCTCTGCTTCTTTCTCATCTACTTTCCCCTTCTTGGGAAGCTGACGCGCCTTCGCAGATTTTCTTTTCAACTCAAGATCTTCATCCTTGATCGGATCATCTAGAGGCTCCTGAGCCCCAACAGTCTTCGCCTTCTGCTTCATCTCTATATTCTCCTTCTGCAAAATTAGTAGTTCGGAACCCAGTGCATCCCTTTCTAGCTCTAACGTCTGAATACGGGCAGTATAGTCTCTTTCTGCTTGTTCTAATGCCCTAACACGATTCTGAAGCCCGGCAAGATATGCTCTCTGAGCCTCTTTGGCGTCTTCTTTAACCTTACGCTCTTGAAAATCAGTAGGACTTACAACGGGCGTATTATTCTGTGGAATTCTTTTTCCAGCCATTATTCTGACTCCTTTCGTAAACTTTCTAGTCTCCCGGCTAGGTATTCAACAAACTCTTCAGCATACTCGGTAAAAGGCATGTCCACAACGATGACGTCCGGACGAAAAGTCTCCCACTCCTTGCGAAGTTTCTCCCGATATGCATCAGTGAGTACAAACCGAGGTTGTTCGGCGATTCGAGCTTCCGATCTCAAATCTAACTCGTTCATCTCGGTTTGACGTTTATGTTCCTCTACAATATTATAGTCTACCAATACCTTAGCCAAATCCCTCATCTCTACAGCCTCGTGCGGATCCACATTCTGGCATATAGCCTCTTCATAAATACTTAGTAAATCTATATAGTGTTGAACCCCTTTGATAACTGCATTAGTATCCTCAGGATCCTTTTTGACCATCTTAGCAATAGTATGAAAAGCTTCTACTAAATCCGTAATCTGTGTCATAACTACCATGTTTCTCTCCTTAACAAGAAATAGAGTATGTCTTACAACTATAACTCTCTACTCCTCTTGTAGTTTCGGCGGGTTGAGATTCGCCATTAAAAGCCCCTTCAACACATCCGGGGCATCCTCTCTGTTTACAACGAGAACATACGCAGGCTGTGTAGCTGCATAATCCTTTAGTCCCGTGGGTCCTCTCTGAGTGACATTCTTGAACGTCTTGGGTGAGAATACCACCGCGCGCAGATATATAACCACGTCCTCTTCTTTGAGGTTGGCTTCACCAATCTGGCTAGCGCTATCCTCCGGGAAAACAAGATAGTCTAGGACCTCTTGTCGTAGTTCTGTCTTTTGCTCCTGCGCCGGCTTTGACTCTGATGCTGGTACGGGCGCAGACTTATCCCTCTGGCGCTTTCGATCCTGTCCTTGTTCCTGCCTTCTTTTGGCACGGGTGATAGAGTCATCACGTAATTGCTTATTCATCTTCATTCTCCATTACCGGAATTTGAGGTTGAGCCAGTGATACCACTTCCGGTGCGGTAGCTTTAGAACGACGGCTTCCTCTAGGGCGACGTGGGATATTATATATCACCAGGTAATTATATACTGTGCCTTGTGCGATACCAAGGCGTTCGGCAATCGCCTTGACAGATAGAGATTGAGTTACATAAAGGTCGTACATGACCGCATAACTCACTTTTCCCTTTTTCTCGAGAGACGTTCGTCCCATCTTAACCTCCTTTTTTGCCAAGGCGACGTTCGATAACACGAATAAGGTCATCAAAACTAAGTTTCTCTCCCCTGGCATTTTTTATCATACCGTGCTCGGTAACCTCAAAACCCAAAATATATGCAATATAAAGTAGCCGCGCGCCGTACATCACCTGTGCATCTCCTTCTGCCTGCCAGCGATTATCGTCCTGAGAATGGAAGAAGGTAGATATATCTAAACAATAATCAAACACGTCGGGATCCCCGAGTCCCAGTCCTTCAATAAAGCTGCGCGGAAACATATGATATTGCGCCATAATTTACACCATCTTCTAATTATGTATAGACACAAAAAAACCGCGCCCAAACTGGACGCGGAATACTAGTATAGAATCAATAGCCGCATTTCCCCTGGGGGACAAAATACACCTTTGATATATCATTCCCACTTCCTTAAGAAACGAGGAAGTGGAGGTATCTCCTAGATGATTTCATGCGAACTAGAGTATGTAAGATCGGGAACCCCAGATCATC
>Ga0209345_10002896_pt1 | contig 18247 bp, 16 predicted proteins | sample Cruoilmetagenom7_FD_187294 | JGI IMG/M metagenome (GOLD analysis project Ga0209345, IMG submission 187294) | Oil polluted marine microbial communities from Coal Oil Point, Santa Barbara, California, USA - Sample 7 (SPAdes) (version 2) | ecosystem: Environmental > Aquatic > Marine > Oil seeps ...
TCCGATCTTTCGCAGCGGATCCAGCTCGGCTCGAATGGTGGCCCGCACCTCGGCAACAAAGGGCTCCAGAACCTCACGGCAACTGTCGAGCAGGGCTTGCGCCTGTTCGCGGTTGACCCTGTTGGTGGTCAGCTCAGCCTTTAAGTTGTCGAGAGCCGATTCGGTTTCGCCGATGGCGGTTTCCAGGGTTTTGAGCTGGGCGGTCAGGGTTTTGAGCTGGTCTGAGCTGGCTTCCAGTGTCTTGAGCTCGCCACTCAACTCCTCGATCAGGCGGGCGAGCTGCTGCCAGTTCAACTCGTCAAAATCGGTAAATTCCTGAATCTTGTCCAGCAGGGACTTGTTATTGCCAAGCGCGCGCAGCTGTTGTTCCAGCTCGGTCAGGCGGGCAGCGATACCCTGCATGCTGCGCTCAAGCGTAGCTGCCTGCTGTTCCAGTGCGGTGATCTTGGCTTCGTTGCTCCAGCCCAGTACATAGCGGCTACGATCATCCAGACGGTGGCGGTCGTCTTTCTCGTGACGCTGGCCACCGGCCTTGATCTGCCCGGCCAGGGTGACGGCCTTGTGCTCGCGGCGAAAGCGATCCAGCGACTCACAACAGATATGGTCGAAGCGCTTGCTCAGTTCCTGTTCCAGCCAGGGGTAAAACTCGCTGTCGGGCTTGATCTCCAGCTTGTCGGCCAGGGAGTCCGGCAGGGGTGCAGCCGGTGCCAGGGTGCGGTCGGTACGGACACGGTAGTACACCAGCCGTCCGCGCAGGCGGGTCCGGTCGACCCATTCGGCCACCTGTGGATAAAGATGCTCGGGCACCAGCAGCGACAGGCCGAAATTGTGCAACAGGCGTTCGGCAACCCCTTCCCACTGTTGTTCGGATTCGCGTACCTGGATCAGCTCGCCGGCAAAAGGCATCTCGCTCTCGTCTACGCCCAGGGAGTCGCACAGCAAGCGGCGAATCTCGATCTGACGCGAGTCGATATTGCTGCGCCGTTGCTTCAGTGAGGCTATCTCCTCGTTCAGGGCCTGATGGCTCTGCTTGAGTTGTTGCAGTTCGACGGCCTGATCGGTGCGGTCGTTCTGCAATTGGCCTTCCTGCTGATCGATCTCGTTGCGCTGTTGCTGTGCCAGTTGGCGACTGGCGATAAAGGTGTCCAGATCCGGCGTGGCAGGCAGGCCCAGCGGCTCGGCCAGCAGGGCGTAGCGCTCGGCGCGGTTGCGACGCTTGTTCAGTTCCTGATTGCGCTCGTTCAGTTCAGCCTTGAGCCGCTCTAGCCGGTCACCGCCGTTGGCGGCAATGGCGTTTTTCAGCTGGTCACGTTCACCGCGCCGCTGCTGCAGCTGCTGGGCTTGCTGTGCGATACGGGCATCCAGTCTTTGAGCGTCCGCATCCAGGTTGCCCAAGCGTTTTTCGATCAGCTCGGCTTTGAGCGCAGCGAAATAGGGTTGCAGGCTGTCGCGGCATTCGCGCCAGTGTTGCGCCTGATCGCTGACGTGGTGGTAACGGTCGCAGTCCTCGATCAGTGGCGACAGGCGCTCCACCTGATCCCGTGCTTTGAGCACGGCTTCGTGGGCACGGTTGAGGTCTTCAAAATGGCCGATCAGGGCATCGATGCGGGCCTGAACATCAAAGGCTTCCAGCATGTGCTCGCGCACAAAGTCGGTGAGATTGCCGACGGATTTCATCGATACCGTCTGATGAAACAGCTCCATCGCCTGAGCGTTCTCGATGCCGAAGCGGCGGCGAAAGGCGGCTTCATAGGCGGGAAAAGCGTCAAACGGCCCTTCGACGGCGGATTGGTTGCGCAGACGTTTGCGCAGCTGGTTGATGTCGCTGCCAAAGCCGGAAAAGTCGGCGGCGATGCTCATCACCTTGTCGGCGACTATATAGAAGCGCTGCGGCTGACTGCCGGTGTCACGGCACCAGAACACCTGCGCCAGGGTCACGTCCTGATCGTAACCCTCATTGCGGAAGTGACCGAGAATAACGGAGAAACTGTTGTGATCGCGCAGCGCCACCGGCTTGGCACTGTAACCGCTGTCGTTGCGTTCGGACTTGTAGTAACCCAGCACATAGGAGCGCAAGGTACGTTCCTTGCTGTCGGCACCGGCGGCCTTGTTGTAGGCGATTTTTTGCGCGGGGACCAGTAGGGTGGTGACCGCATCCACCAGGGTGGATTTTCCGGAGCCGATATCGCCGGTAAGCAGACTGTTGTGGCCACCGGGCGCAAGCGACCAGACATGCTTGTCAAAGGTACCCCAGTTGTAGACCTCCAGCCGATGCAGACGGAAACCGGCCAGTTCGTCACTGGCGGCAAAATCAAGCAGTTGTTCCTGCATCAGGGGGTCTCCTCTGCGTCAGGGCTGATGTGTTGCTGATAGGCCTGCAGTCGCTGGTCAAAATCTTCCAGCCATTGGGCATCGACAAAGGCCTTGAGGATGCGGCGTACTTCGATCATCTGTTCCTGCCCGCGCAGGCGGCGAGCGAAGCCCAGGTCGATCACCTTGTTCAGGTGTGCATCGATCTGATCCACCAGACGGGTTTCGGTAGAGCCGGGTGGCATGAAGGTGCGCATCAGCTCAACAATCTCATCTCGCGACAGAATCAGACGAGTATCGCCGCCACCGGCATCAAATTCCGCCAGCTTGCGCCGCAGCAGGGCGATCAGCAGGCTGACCGGATAGGACAGTTGGCGCCGTCCGACCAGCCGGGGCAGTTCGGCATCGCCCTCGTTGGTGTTGCGGGTGCGCAGCCAGGCAAAGCCTTCGGCCTCGTCCAGCATCAGCTCCAGCCCCAGCACGCTTACGTAATCGCGGACCTGTGCCTGCAGGTTCATCAGTTGCTGCCAGGTTTTGGGGTCCTGCTCCTGATAGAGCACCCCCTTGAGCAGGTTGATCAGTACCAGGGAGAGTGCGTTGTTCGGTTCGGTGTCGGTCATCGCTTTAATTCTCTACTCAAGGCCTGATGAAAATGATGCGGGGGAGCTGTGCCTGACGCCAGAGTCCATCTTCGTCCTGCCAGAGGATCCGGTCCTGATGGCTGTCATCAAACAGGGCATGGCGGTCACTGCCGGCAATGGACAGGTAGGCCACCAGCTCGGCCAGACCGTGCTGCAGCGGATGCTGCTCAATCACATCGGTAAGGCTGACCTGCTGCTGGGTTTGCAGGCACTGGCGGACCTGCGCCTTGAGGCGTTGCTTGTCGATATTGATCTGGTTGTAGAGTGCATCGGTGCTGATCTCGCTGCTGTCGGCAACCTCGATCTCGGTATCCAGCACCGGCTTGAGCGGCAGGTTGTGCAGCGGACGCTCCATTGGCAACTGGATATCGGCGCTTGGCATCTCGATGCTGAAGAAATCCCCTGTGGGTATCTGCTCACGCACCGCCATGGCCCGGGCCGAGATCCCATCCAGCATCTGCATGATGCGCTTGTTCTCCAGGTAGGCCTGATCGTCCAGGTAGCGCCTCAGTTGTTGTGACAGCCGTGCCACGGTGCGCTGAGTATGCTCACCGGCATCCAGCCAGTCGTAGTGGATGCGCTTGAGCCGCTTGTCTTTCTCGAAACTGTTTACCGCCTCCAGCTCAAACACTTTTTCCAGCAGTTCTGTCAGTTCGTCCTGACTGGCCGGCGACATGAGGAAGTCCCAGAAGGCACGGAAGCTGCGCCCCTGATCTGAATCGGAGATGGCGTCACGTTCGCCGAAAATGCGTGACAGCAGCTCGCCCTTGCGACCTTCCCAAGTGGCGATCTGCTCACGCACCTGAAGATCCAGCTGGCGGAAGTTCTGTTCCACTTCGCGGAAGTCGCTCAGCAGCTCCCGTGCGGTACTGCTGACCTGCTGGAAACGGTCACGCAGGGCGGTGTCATCCAGCAGCTTGAAATCACCGGCCTGCACTCGTTCGATCTCGCGGTCGATCTCGTCTCGCTGGGCCTGCAGCTCACGAATACGAGTGTCCGGATCGGCCTCAGTGCCCGATATCATCTGTCGCAGCAGCTCGAACACGGTCAACAGGCGCGATTCGGTGCCGACGAATTCGCGTTGGGTCAGTGATTCCAGCCAGGCGATCGCCTTTTCGGTGGCGGGGGTCAGGTCAAAGTGGGCCTCATCGGACGCCGGCGGGTAGAACTTGCGCAGCCAGCCCTTGTCGTGCTGCGCCCAGTCATCCAGATATTCACGGGCGCTGCGCGGAAACAGCTTGTCGCCCTCGCGCTCTCGCAGCTGGAACAACAGATCTTCAAGCCGTGATTCCAACTCCGGCTGTGCCATCACACGCACATTGGGTTTGATAAACGCCTGCTGCAGAAAACTGACCACCAGTGGGGCATGATCGGCCACCAGCAGCCGCCAGCCGGGATGGGTTCTGCGCAGTTGTGAAAGAGTGGCAAAGTCGAGGCTCACACGGAATCCTGTGCTGCTGAAAACAGAGAGCCGATATTATGGGAAATTTATTCAGCGGGATCCATGGGGACGACCGACTTGGCTACCAACCTTTTTTACAGCACTGCTTCAATCGCCTTTATGAGCTTGTCGCTGTCAGGGGATGTCATACTGGAAAACGCTGCCGTGACTTTGCCGTCACGGTCTATCACATACTTGTAGAAGTTCCAGCGCGGCGGGGTGCCACTCTGGCGGGCAATTTCGCGAAAGAGGGGGTGGGCGTTGTCGCCCTTGACGTGAATCGGACTGAACATGTCAAAGCTCACGCCGTAATTGACGAAGCAAACTTCAGCGCTTTTGGCTTCTTCCCCGGCTTCCTGATTGAAGTCGTCAGAGGGAAAGCCAACCACCATCAGGCCCTGATCCTTGTATTGCTGATGCAGTGCTTCCAGTCCTTCAAACTGGCCGGTAAAGCCGCAGAAGCTGGCGGTGTTGATCACCAGCATGGGTTTTCCGGCAAAGCGTTCGCGCAAATCAACCATCTCGGCTGAGTGCAGTCGTTTGAGCTGGTGGTGATAGAGCGCACCGGTGTCGGGCTCTGAAGCCGAAGCGGCATGTCCGAACAGCAGGGCACACAGGGTTGTCAGTAAACGTTTCATGTTGTTCTCCGTTTTTGACACTTACGTGTGCGCCGGCTGTCCGGTTCAGAGTGTCAGATCAGTTGTGGGCCTGAGCCAGTGCCTGATCCAGGTCGGCGATCAGGTCATCAACGTGCTCGATTCCGATCGACAGGCGCACCATCTCCGGTGACACACCGGCGGATTTCAGTTCTGCGTCGTTCAACTGGCGGTGCGTGGTCTCGGCCGGAATGGAGGCCAGCGACTTGCAGTCACCGATGTTCACCAGGCGCAGGAAGATCTGCAGCGCGTCATAGAACTTGCGCGTGCCTTCGCGGCCTGAGTTGAGACCAAAGCTGAGAATCCCGGATGCCTTGCCGCCCATGTATTTCTGCGCCAGGGCGTAGTCCTTGTGGCTGGGCAGACCAGCATAGTTCACCCAGGTCACATCCGGATGGTTTTCCAGGTACTCGGCCACTTTTTGGGTATTCTCGCAGATGCGCTCCATACGCAACGAAAGGGTTTCCAGACCCTGCAGCAGCATGAAAGCGTTCATCGGTGACAGGGCCGCGCCCATGTTACGCAGCGGCACCACGCGGGCGCGGCCGATAAAGGCGGCCGGGCCGAATGCTTCAGTGTAGACCACCCCGTGGTAGGACACATCCGGCTGGTTCAGCAGCGGGAAGCGTTCCTTGTTCTCGGCCCAGGGGAATTTGCCGGAATCGACAATCACGCCGCCGATGGTGGTACCGTGGCCACCGATATATTTGGTGGCGGCGGTCACGATGATGTCGGCACCCTGTTCAATCGGGCGCCACAGTGACGGGCTGGGGACGGTGTTGTCCACCACCAGCGGTACACCGTGACGGTGAGCGATTTCGGCCATCTTTTCGATGTCGGCGATGCCGCCGGAAGGGTTGCCGACCGATTCGCAGTAGATCGCCTTGGTGCGGGCATCGATCTTGCTTTCCAGTCCGGCGAAATCATCCTTGTTGACGAATCGCACTTCGATACCCTGACGCGGCAGTGTGTGCGCAAACAGGTTATAGGTGCCGCCGTACAGTTCGCTGGTCGATACGATGTTGTCACCCACTTCGGCCAGTGTCTGCACCGTGTAGGTGATGGCCGCCATGCCGGATGCAACGGCCAGCCCCGCGATTCCGCCTTCCAGTGCAGCGACACGCTTTTCCAGCACATCGTTGGTGGGGTTCATGATGCGGGTGTAGATGTTACCTGGCACCTTAAGGTCGAACAGGTCGGCACCGTGCTGGGCATCATCGAATGCATAGGAGGTGGTCTGGTAGATGGGTACAGCCGCTGACTTGGTGGTCGGGTCAGTCTCATAACCGGCATGCAGAGCGAGTGTTTCCAGTTTCATTGGGATTGGTTCCTTGTTGTTTTGATCCGGCGGTGGTGTCCGGGGACCGAGGCTGACCCGAGACACCGCCGCTTGCTACAATCGAGTCCACGTGAACAGACGCTCAGTGTAAACCCTAACGCTTCAGGAGACACCCCGATGGCCAAACCCAAAACCGCCTTTGTCTGCAATGATTGCGGCGCCGACTACCGCAAATGGCAGGGGCAGTGCAACGCCTGCGGGGCCTGGAACACCATTACGGAAGTGCGTTTGGGCTCTGATGCCGGTGGTGCCCGCAGCAATCGGTTTGAGGGGTATGCCGGAGGTGCCGGCAAGCAGAAAAAAGTGGTCAGCCTCAGTGAGGTGGCGCTGGAAGAGATGCCGCGTTTTTCCAGTGGCAGCAGTGAACTGGATCGGGTGCTGGGGGGCGGCCTGGTGCCGGGCTCGGCAGTGTTGATCGGGGGCCACCCGGGTGCGGGCAAGAGTACCCTGCTGCTGCAGACCATGTGCCATCTGGTGGCGCAGATGCCCGCGCTGTACATCACCGGTGAGGAGTCGTTGCAACAGGTGGCGATGCGCGCTGCCCGACTGGGGCTGAAAGCGGACCAGCTGCAGATGCTGTCCGAAACCTCGGTGGAAACCATCTGTGACCTGGCCAATGAATTGCAGCCAAAGGTGATGGTGATCGACTCCATTCAGGTGATGCATGTGACCGATGTGCAGTCAGCACCGGGCTCGGTATCACAGGTGCGCGAAAGCGCTGCGTTTCTGACCCGCTATGCCAAGCAAACCGGCACCGTGCTGTTTCTGGTCGGGCATGTGACCAAGGACGGCTCGCTGGCTGGTCCCAAGGTGCTGGAGCATATGATCGATTGTTCGCTGCAGCTGGAAGGTTCGTCCGACAGCCGTTTCCGTACCCTGCGCAGTCACAAGAATCGTTTCGGTGCCGTCAACGAGCTGGGTGTGTTCGCCATGCTGGAAAACGGCCTGAAAGAGGTGAAGAACCCCAGCTCCATTTTCCTCAGCCGTGGCAGCGAGCCCAGCCCCGGCAGCGTGGTGATGGTGGTCTGGGAGGGGACAAGGCCGCTGCTGGTTGAGTTGCAGGCACTGGTGGATACTTCGCACCTGTCCAACCCGCGTCGCGTGGCGGTAGGGATGGATCAGAACCGTCTGGCGATGCTGTTGGCGGTGCTGAATCGCCATGGTGGCTTGATGACCGGGGATCAGGATGTGTTCGTCAACGTGGTGGGTGGGGTCAAGGTGCTGGAAACCAGTGCTGACCTGGCGCTGTTGCTGGCGATTGTGTCCAGTTTCCGTGATCGGCCGCTGTCACAGGAGTTGATGGTGTTCGGTGAAGTGGGGCTGTCCGGCGAGATTCGGCCGGTGCCCAATGGTCAGGAGCGAATTCGTGAGGCGGCCAAGCATGGTTTCAAGCGAGCAGTCGTGCCATTGGCGAACGTGCCGCGCGAGCCGCTGGCGGGAATGGAAGTGGTGGGGGTCAAAACCCTGTCGGAAGCGCTGGATGCGATCTGATCAGACCTGAGCGCTCTCGTCATCCGACAGCAGTTGCTCCAGCTCACGTTCCAGCAGTGCTTCGTCACCCAGGTTCAACTCAACCAGCCGGCGCAGGTGGGTGATGCTGTCGATCTCCATTTCGCCGGCGGTGAAACCATACTGGGGGGGCTGGGCGTGGGTGAGCATGGCCGGAATCTCGATCAGAATGTCATTGGCCAGATACAGATGCAGTTTGACGTGGTCGTGCATGCCGACAGGCAGGGGATGGTTTGATTCAACCAGGGCACCCCGGAGGGAGATGTCGACCAGCTGCACCACGGCCGAGCCCTTGTCGCTGTGCAGTTCGCACTCGGCGTCAAAGGGGATGCGGGTAAAACGGCGGCGTTCGTTATTGGTATTCACGCTCGGAATCCTCGCTGATCGAAGTTGCTTCAGGCATGGTATTACACTCTGCCGACATTGTGGAGCCCGGCTGCCCCAGATCAATATGACCTGTGACAGCTTCCGCTAGTCTGGCGTATCCTGTAACAGACAGTAATCGAGGCGAGGTATGTTCGAAGTCATGAATGATCTGCTGAGAGCGGGGCGACACTCGCGCTACTTCAACCATACGCGCAGTCACCATCTCTTCACGCGCGTGCGTCTCATCGCCCTGATTCTGATGGTGTTGCAGAGCGGCTGGATTCTGATCGACTGGATGTTGCTGCCGGAGGCGGTCAGCAGCACCATTGCGTACGGCCGTATCGCCGCCAGTGCATGCTGTCTGCTATTGGCCCTTTGGTGTTCCCACCCCTATCGGCTTGAAGTCTCCTTGATTCGACTGTTAATGCTGGTACTGGTCCTCACGCTGTTCCAGACCTGGAGCAACAGCGTGCTGCTGCATCACGGCTTTGCTTCCGAAGTACTGGCGGGGTATGCCTTTTTCCCCTTCATGATCATCACCATGCTGGCGATTTTCCCGCTGACCATATTTGAAGTGGCCGGGTTTGCCACGTTCGTGCTGCTGGTGGAGTTGGTCACCCAGTTATGGAGCGGCAAGTTTGGATTGGTGCCGGGGCTGAATGATCTCTGGCTGTTGGCCGTACTGGGGCTCATAGCGGGCTGGGCATCGGTCAATCAGCTCAGCATGCTGCTGATTCTCTATCGTCAGGCCACTCGTGACCCGCTTACCGGCTTGGCCAACCGGCGTCAGGTGATGGATCAGCTTGACGGAGATATTGCGGATGCACATGTACATCACGCACCCCTGAGCGTGATGTTGTTCGATCTGGACAAGTTTAAGGGCTTTAATGACACCTATGGCCACGCAGCGGGCGATCTGGTGTTGAAGCATTTTGCTCGTATCCTCAAGGAACATGCCAGACGCAAGACCGATCTGGCCGGGCGCTTTGGCGGGGAGGAGTTTCTGCTGACTCTGCCGGACACCGATCAGGAGCAGGCTATAGAGTTGGCGGACTCAATTCGCAGGGCCTGTCATCAAACCCAGCTGAAAGTGCCGACCGGGGATGAGGTCAGTTTTACCACCAGTATCGGCATTGCCATGCTGATCTCCGGTGAAGATCGCTCTGCGCTGTTGCAGCGTGCGGATGAGGCGTTGTATCAGGCCAAGGATACGGGGCGGGATCGTTACTGTCTGGCGGGTGATGCAACAGGGGTTGAACAAGACGCATAAAGCACAGCCATAACGAAAAAGGGCCGCTGGCAGACTCTCTGGCAGCGGCCCTTTTTGTATCAGAAGCGGATCAGCTCATGCGGCGGTACTTGATCCGCTCTGGCTGATGATCCTTGCCGTAGCGGCGCTTGTAGTCCTCAGCGTACTCACTGTAGTTGCCTTCAAAAAACTCCACGTTGGAGTCACCCTCATAGGCGATGATGTGAGTACAGATACGGTCGAGGAACCAGCGGTCATGCGAGATCACAACGGCGCAACCCGGGAACGCCAGCAGCGCTTCTTCCAGTGCGCGCAGAGTCTCGATATCCAGGTCGTTGGTCGGTTCGTCCAGCAACAGTACGTTGCCACCTTCTTTCAACAGCTTGGCCATGTGCAGACGGTTGCGCTCACCGCCGGACAGATCCTTGACGAACTTCTGCTGGTCAGAGCCCTTGAAGTTGAAGCGTCCACAGTAGGCACGTGCCGGGGTCTGGTAGTTGCCTACGGTGATGATGTCCTGACCGTCGGAAATTTCCTGGAACACGGTGTTGTTGCCGTTCAGCTCACGGGACTGATTGACGCAGGACAGCTGCACGGTGGAGCCGATCTCGATCTCGCCGGAATCCGGCTTCTCTTCCCCGGTCAGCATGCGGAACAGAGTGGACTTACCGGCACCGTTGGGACCGATAATACCAACAATGGCACCCGGCGGGATGGCGAGGTTCAGGTTCTCGAACAGCAGCTTGTCGCCGTAAGACTTGGTGACGTTGTGCAGCTCGATCACCTTGTCGCCCAGACGCGGCCCCGGCGGAATGTAGATCTCCTGGGTTTCGTTGCGCTGCTGGAACTCGCGCGAGTTCATCTCTTCAAACGCTTTCAGACGCGCCTTGGACTTGGTCTGACGCCCCTTGGCTCCCTGACGTACCCACTCCAGCTCGGCTTTCATTGCCTTGCGGTGTGAGGCCTCGGACTTGGATTCCTGCTCAAGGCGGGCTTCCTTCTGTTCCAGCCAGCTGGAGTAGTTGCCTTCCCAGGGGATGCCGTGGCCGCGGTCCAGTTCCAGAATCCAGCCGGCAGCGTTGTCGAGGAAGTAACGGTCATGGGTGATCGCCACCACGGTGCCGGTGTACTCCTGCAGGAAGCGCTCGATCCAGGCGATCGATTCGGCATCCAGGTGGTTGGTCGGTTCGTCCAGCAGCAGCATGTCCGGGTGGTCGAGCAGCAGGCGGCACAGGGCGACACGGCGGCGTTCACCACCGGAAAGGTGCTCGACCTTTGCATCCCAGGGCGGCAGACGCATGGCATCGGCGGCGCGCTCCAGTGCCTGATCCAGGTTGTGACCGTCCTTTGCAGTGATCAGATTTTCCAGCTCGGCCTGCTTCTTGGCGAGCGCGTCAAAGTCCGCATCCGGGTCGGCATAGGCGGCGTAGACCTGATCCAGCTCGGTCAGCGCGTTCTTCACGTCAGACACGGCCTCTTCGATCACTTCGCGCACGGTCTTGCTGTCGTCCAGTTCCGGCTCCTGCGGCAGGTAGCCCACTTTCATGTTGGGCATGGGGCGCGCTTCGCCGGTGTAGTCCTTGTCGACACCCGCCATGATCCTCAGCAGGGTGGATTTACCGGCACCGTTCAGGCCAAGCACACCGATCTTGGCGCCGGGGAAGAAGGACAGAGAGATATCCTTGAGGATTTCACGCTTGGGCGGTACTACCTTGCCCACTCGGTTCATCGTAAATACGTACTGAGCCATCAATATGCCTGTCGATTGGGGTTAAAAAACAGCCAGATTCTACCTGTGGCCGAAAGCGAATGCCATTTGCTGCAGGGTGAGATGAGCTGAATGAAACTTTTGCGTTATGGACTGACCCCTTTTCATGTGCCTTCCGTATGATTTTTAGACTATAATGCGCATCTTTTTCGAGGCAGCTACAGGTCAGTCCATCACTACCTGCGCCGACTTTGCCGCTACTTTTGCCACTTCAGGGGACAGCAATGTTTAGCAAAGATATGTCTATCGCCAGTTTTGATCCGGATCTGTTCGCTGCGATGCAGTCCGAAGCGACGCGTCAGGAAGAGCACATCGAACTGATCGCCTCCGAGAACTACACCAGCCCGCGTGTGATGGAAGCTCAGGGCTCGGTCCTGACCAACAAGTATGCTGAAGGCTACCCCCACAAGCGTTACTACGGCGGTTGCGAATACGTCGACGTGGTTGAAGAGCTGGCGATCGAGCGTGCCAAGGAGCTGTTCGGTGCGACCTATGCCAACGTGCAGCCGCACTCCGGCTCACAGGCCAACGCAGCCGTTTACATGGCGCTGTGCCAGCCGGGCGATACCGTGCTGGGCATGAGCCTGGCCCACGGTGGTCACCTGACTCACGGCGCTGCCGTTTCCTTCTCTGGTCGCATCTACAAGGCGGTTCAGTATGGTCTGAACACCGAAACCGGTGCCATCGACTACGACGAAGTCGAGCGTCTGGCGGTTGAGAATAAACCGAAGATGATTGTGGCCGGTTTCTCAGCCTACTCCCAGATCGTTGACTGGGCGCGTTTCCGTGAAATCGCCGACAAGGTAGGTGCCTACCTGTTTGTCGACATGGCGCACATCGCCGGTCTGGTTGCAGCAGGTGTTTATCCGACTCCGCTGCCCTTCGCTGATGTTGTTACCACCACCACTCACAAAACGCTGGGTGGCCCGCGTGGCGGCCTGATCCTGTCCGCCAACGCGGATGAAGATCTGCAGAAAAAGCTGAACTTCGCGGTGTTCCCGGAGTCTCAGGGCGGCCCGCTGATGCACGTGATCGCCGCCAAGGCCGTCTGCTTCAAGGAAGCGATGGAGCCGGAGTGGAAAGAGTATCAGGCTCAGGTCGTCAAAAACGCCAAGGCAATGGCCAAGGTGTTCCTGGATCGTGGCATCAATATCGTCTCCGGTGGTACTGAAGATCACCTGTTCCTGGTAGACCTGATCAACAAGGACATCACCGGCAAGGATGCAGACGCGGCGCTGGGCCGTGCCAACATCACCGTGAACAAAAACTCCGTTCCGAACGATCCGCGTTCGCCGTTCGTGACGTCCGGTCTGCGTATCGGCACCCCGGCAGTGACCCGTCGCGGCTTCAAGGAAGAAGAAGTGACGCAGCTGGCGAACTGGATCTGCGATATCCTTGACGACATCAGCAATGAAGACACCATTGCGCGCGTGAAGGGCCATGTACAGGAAATCTGTGCCCGCTTCCCGGTTTACAAGTAAGCCGGTAGAATAGCAGGGGCGGCTGCGGCCGCCCTTTTTGTTTGGGGTCTGTCCCCTCCTTGACCCTTCGGGGAAACGCTCTTTCGCTGAGGCAACCCATGCACTGTCCGTTTTGTGGCACCCATGAAACCAAAGTTGTCGACTCCCGGCTGGTAGCCGAGGGGCAGCAGATCCGACGGCGGCGCGAATGCATCAGCTGCCATGAGCGTTTTACCACCTACGAAGCGGCCGAACTGCTGATGCCGCGCGTCATCAAGACCGATGGCTCGCGCCAGCCCTTTGATGAAGAAAAGTTGCGTGCCGGTATTCAGCGGGCGCTGGAAAAGCGGCCGGTCAGCATCGAAGAAATCGAAGCCTGCATCACTCGCATCAAGCAGCGCCTCCGGGCCACTGGTGAACGTGAGCTGCCCTCGCGGGAAGTGGGTGAGGCGGTGATGGCTGAGCTGCGCAAGCTGGATCAGGTCGCCTATGTGCGCTTTGCTTCGGTCTATCGCAGTTTCCAGGATATCAACGAATTCCGTGAAGAGATCGAGCGCCTGTCTGGAGCGGAGCATGACTGATCACTTCAGCGGTGATGATCATCGTTACATGACGCGGGCCCTGCAGCTTGCCGAGCAGGGGCTGTACACCACGGACCCCAACCCGCGAGTCGGCTGTGTGCTGGTGCGCGACGGCGTTGTTGTCGGTGAGGGGGCTCATCTCAAGGCAGGCGAGCCTCATGCCGAGGTGTATGCGCTGCGCGCGGCCGGGGATCTGGCGCGCGGTGCGACCGCTTATGTCACGCTTGAGCCCTGCAGTCACCATGGTCGTACGCCGCCCTGTTCGGATGCGCTGGTCAAGGCAGGCGTGGCCCGGGTGGTGGCCGCCATGCAGGACCCCAACCCGCTGGTGGCGGGGCAGGGGCTTGCACGCATCGCAGCAGCAGGTATCGCCACGGCCTCGGGGCTGCTGGAGGTACAGGCACGCCGGCTCAATCCCGGCTTTATCAGCCGGATGGAGCGGGGGCGTCCCTTTGTTCGGCTGAAGCTGGCGGCTAGTCTGGATGGACGTACGGCCATGCGCAGCGGCGAGTCACAATGGATCACCGGTGCCGCCGCTCGTGCCGATGTGCAGCGCCTGCGCGCGCGCAGCTCAGCCATTGTCACCGGCGTAGAAACCGTGCTGCATGACAATGCTTCACTGACGGTCCGTGCTGGTGAGCTGGGGTTGTCGCCTGAGCTGGCTGAGCAGGCGGCGGCCCGTCAGCCGCTGCGAGTGGTACTCGACAGCCAGCTGCGTCTGCCGGCCGGGGCGAAGCTGCTGAGCCTGCCCGGCGAGGTTTTGATCGCCACAGCACTGGCACAGGATCATCCGCGCGCCGCCGCTCTGGTCCAGGCCGGGGCACGTATACTGAGTCTGCCGGGTGCCGAGGGGCGAGTGGATCTGAGCGCACTGCTGTCTCTGCTTGTCGCGGAATACCAGTGCAATGAACTGCTGCTGGAGTGTGGTGCGACCCTTGCCGGTGCTGCGTTGCAGGCTGGAGTGGTGGATGAGCTGGTACTGTATATGGCCACCACCCTGCTGGGCAGCGAAGCCCGCCCACTGCTGGAGCTGTCCCTGGATCGCATGGCACAACAGCAGCGGCTGAAACTGATCGATAGCCGCATGCTGGGGGATGACCTGCGTCTGACCTTGAGCTGCGGTGGAGAACACAACTGATGTTTACCGGAATTATCGAAGCCGTTGGCGAGATCGCGGACAAGCGGATGGTCGGTGGCGACATGCGCCTGTATGTGCGTACCGGCACGCTGGATCTTGGCGATGTGAAGCTCGGAGACAGTATCGCCACCAACGGTGTCTGCCTGACCGCTGTTGAGCTGCCCGGCGATGGCTTCATTGCGGATGTATCGCTGGAAACACTGGCCCACTCGCGTTTTGATGAGCTGGAATCGGGTGAGGCGGTGAATCTCGAAAAGGCCCTGCGCCCGGACAGTCGTCTGGGTGGGCACATCGTCACCGGTCATGTGGATGCTGTCGGCACCGTGATCGAGCGTGCCGATGATGCCCGCTCGGTGCAGCTGAAAATCCGCATGCCGGTATTCATTCAGCGTTATGTGGCTGCCAAGGGCTCGATCACAGTGGATGGCGTCAGCCTGACCGTCAACAGCCTCGATGGCGACTGCTTCTGGCTCAATATCGTGCCGCACACGGCACAGGAAACGATTATCGACCGCTACAGCGCCGGTCGTCGGGTTCACCTGGAGGTGGATATCATTGCTCGCTATCTTGAACGCCTAATCGGAGCCGCGGCTCCACAGGCTGAGGACGAGAAAGCGGGCGGCCTGACACTGGCGATGCTGGCCCAACACGGATTCATGCGTCGCTGATGCGGCGGGAGAGGACTATGCAGCTGAATACAACAGAAGAACTGATCGAAGATATCCGTCAGGGCAAGATGGTCATCCTGATGGATGATGAAGATCGCGAAAATGAAGGTGACCTGGTGATTGCCGCCCAGTGCGTGCGTCCGGAAGACATCAATTTCATGATCACCCATGCTCGCGGCCTGGTCTGCCTGACCCTGACCCGCGAGCGCTGTGAGCAGCTCAAGTTGCCGCTGATGGTGCAAAACAACGGTGCCGCTTTTTCGACTAACTTTACTCTGTCGATTGAAGCCGCCAAGGGTGTGACCACCGGCATCTCGGCAGCTGATCGTGCGGTCACTGTACACGCGGCCGTCAAGAGTGATGCTCAGCCGGAAGATATCGTTCAGCCGGGGCATATTTTCCCGTTGATGGCCCAGCCTGGTGGCGTGCTCAGCCGTGCCGGCCATACGGAAGCCGGTTGCGACATGGCACGTCTGGCAGGCTTTGCGCCGGCGTCGGTCATTGTTGAGATCATCAACGAAGACGGCAGCATGGCACGCCGCCCCGATCTGGAAAAATTCGCCGCCAAGCACGGCATCAAAATCGGTACCATCGCGGATCTGATCCACTACCGTACCCGCAATGAACACACCGTCGAACGGATGGATGAAGGGATGCTGCCCACCGAGTTTGGTGAGTTCCGCTACGTCAGCTATCGTGACGAGATTCAGAACTGCACCCATCTGGCACTGGTAAAGGGTGACATTACCCCGGATGAGCCGACGCTGGTGCGTGTTCATCTGCGTACCGAGGTGTTGCGCGATGTGGTCGGCGTGCGCCGTGGTCCAGAGGTGAAATGGACTATGCGCCGTGCGCTGGAGCGTGTGGCGAATGAGGGCAAGGGCGTGGTGCTGCTGATCGACAAGGGCACCCGTGTCGATCTGGGCGAGGCGATCGAAACCCTGCTCAACGCCGATCGTACTCGCTCCAAGGTCAATGTCAGTGCCTCTGGTGCCTACATGACCGTGGGTACCGGCTCACAGATTCTGCGGGATCTGGGTGTGCACAAAATGCGCCTGCTCAGCTCACCGATGAAATTCAACGCGATCTCCGGGTTTGATCTGGAAATCGAAGAGTACATCCCCTACGAGGATTGATGGACAAGTCTATGACAGTACAAGTATTTGAAGGCGACTTCGTGAGCGCCGACGGCAAGTATGCAATTGTGGTTGGCCGCTTCAACGCGTTCGTGGTTGAAAGCCTGCTGGACGGTGCCATCGATGCGCTGGTACGTCACGGTGTCTCTGAAGACAACATCCGTGTCATCCGTGTACCGGGCGCGTTCGAGATCCCGCTGGCGGTCAAGCGTGTTGCTCAGCAGAAGCAGGACGACGCGATTATCGCACTGGGTGCCGTGATCCGTGGCGGTACGCCGCACTTTGAGTACGTCTCGTCAGAGAGCTCCAAGGGTGTGGCCCAGGTGTCCATGGACTACGATATTCCCGTGGCCAACGGCATTCTGACCGTAAATTCCATCGAACAGGCGATCGAACGTTCCGGTACCAAGGCCGGTAACAAGGGAGCGGAAGCCGCACTTTCAGCGCTGGAAATGGTCAGCCTGATGCGTCAGCTTGAGGTTTGAGCATGAACGACTCCACGCCGAGTAAAAAGGGTAAGCCCAATCTGACCGAAATGCGCCGCAGTGCACGCAGCTTCGCGCTGCAGGCACTGTATCAGTGGTCCATGGCGGGTCAGAGTGCCAATGAAATCGAGGCTCAGTTTCGGGTCGATAACGACATGACCCGAACTGATGTGCAGCTGTTTTCTGAGCTGCTGCGCGGCGTGACTTCTGGCAGCAAGGATCTGGATGAGGCCTATCGTCCGTTTCTGGACCGACCGTTGACCGATCTTGACCCGGTTGAACTGAGCGTGCTGCGCATCGGTGCCTACGAACTGATTCACCGTTTGCAGGTGCCCTACCGTGTGGCGATCAACGAAAGCGTTGAGTTGGCCAAGGTGTTCGGTGCCACGGAAAGCCACAAGTATGTCAACGGTATTCTCGACAAGCTGGCCCAGCGCGTGCGTGCGGCTGAAATTCGTGCTCGGCGTGCTGCCGACTGAACGATGAAAGATCCGCGTGGGTGAGTTCGAGCTGATCCGCCGCTGCTTCATGCAGGAGCAAGCCGGTGCGGGTGTCATCAACGGCATTGGCGATGACTGCGCCGTACTGGAGGTGCCAGCAGGCCAGCAGCTGGTGGTGTCGATCGATACGCTGGTGGAGGGCGTGCATTTTTTGCCCGATACTGCGCCCGTACAACTGGCCGAGCGCCTTGTGGGAGCCGCGGTCAGTGATCTGGCGGCGATGGCCGCAACCCCCGCCTGGCTCACGCTGGCCCTGACCCTGCCGCTGGCGGATGAAAGCTGGCTGCTGGCGTTCTCGCGCGCACTGTCTCGACGCTGCAGTGAGTTGGGTATTGCCTTGGTGGGAGGGGATACCACCCGTGGCCGGGTCTGCGTCCTCAGTGCACAAGTGCATGGGCTGGTGCCCAAGGGTCAGGCGTGGCTGCGCAGTGGTGCTGTTCCCGGTGATCGCATTCTGGTCAGTGGTACCCTGGGGGACAGCCGGGGCGGTCTGGAAACGCTGCTGCAGCCGCTGCCCTTGAACGCAGAGTCAGAATCGGTTGAGCAGTTGAGGCAGCGTTTCTACCGTCCCGAACCGCGGCTTGAGTTGGCCCAAAGCCTGCGTGAACAGGTACATGCGGCGATCGATATTTCGGATGGCCTGCTGGGTGATCTGGGCCATATCCTTGACGCTTCCGGAGTGGGGGCACGATTGCAGGCCGATCAATTGCCCTTCTCATCCGCTCTGCAGCAGCTTTATCCACAGCAGGCGCAAGACTGGGCGCTGGCCGGTGGCGAAGACTTTGAGCTTTGCCTGACGGTGCCGGTCGGGCAGCTGTCGACGTGTCTGGAAACGGCCCAAGCGCTGGGTATCCGCCTCACCGATGTCGGTGAAATAACCACTGATACAGGCCTTCAGGTACTGCAGGCGGGGGCGACAATGTTGGGCGATTTGCCCGGCAGTTGGGATCATTTCAGGAGTGAAGATGAATAAGGCACCCGCCTCAGTGTGGCGCAAGAT
>Ga0209345_10002897_pt1 | contig 18245 bp, 17 predicted proteins | sample Cruoilmetagenom7_FD_187294 | JGI IMG/M metagenome (GOLD analysis project Ga0209345, IMG submission 187294) | Oil polluted marine microbial communities from Coal Oil Point, Santa Barbara, California, USA - Sample 7 (SPAdes) (version 2) | ecosystem: Environmental > Aquatic > Marine > Oil seeps ...
AATGTATGCCTTTAACAATCTGCAGCATCCATCCTTCATCTTTATCTGCAAAAGTATAGGTCCTCCCTGAAGAATTATATCCATATTTTTCAACCAATTTTATAGCAAGGACAACAGCCTCTCTTGATGTTTTTGCTCTCTCTGCAACAATTCTACGAAGCCCATATTTGATCCCGCCATTGCGGAGTGTGGCAACATTTTCTCTTGATGGTCTACAACTATTGCTTACTATAGCAACTCCACATTCATTAGCATAGAAGTCACTAAAAGAAGCTGACCAGGATGCCCTTGTTTCTGACCAGAATAATCTATTCGTGTGGGGTACCTGAGGTGTTTCCGCAGTATCTTTTTCAAATTGAATCATTTCATTTTTATTATGTGATGCAGCCGGTACTATATATTGTAACATTACCAGTCGGCCACTGTTATCCTCATTGTGTCACAACAACGTTTGGCCTGTTTCAGAAATATTCTTGCCCACCACAATAGTACTACATGCGTACAACGAAGGTGTTATTGGGGGCAGATAAAACTATTATTACTGATACAACGGTAGTTAAATACCTCTTACAAGAAACAAAAATCGTTTTATCCTCCCTTACTCTATAATATCAGACCTTTGCAGGATAAATATTGAACGGTGATTATTCAAAAACTATTTTATGAAGAGTAAATCTTTATATCTTCTAATATTACTTGTATAACCTCTATTAATCTACCTTCTTCCCCTGCAAAGGTCTGATATTATAATACAAGGAAACTGGTACAATCAATGTTTTTTAACCAGGCATTATTGTTCAGATTTTGAATAATTTTACTGTTCGCTCAGCGCAAAGCGCTTATCTCTTTATAAAACAGTTTTCCAATATAACATTTACTGCAGAGAGCTTTGTCGTTAAACAAGTCTTTGGTTGATTTTCGAGGGATTATAGTTTTGATAAATAGAAATATTGTGAATAAAAAAATGTTAATTATGATTATACAATCATAATTTTCAGCTTATCTACATCTACAAATAGCCGTTATTTTGTCACTTTAAATACTTCAAGCAGAGACGTGAGCTTATCTCCAGCTACAACTGCTGCTTCCTTATTACTATTTATAATTGATTCAAAAATTTCTTTCCTATTAATAACCACACCCTTAGGTGCCTTGATACCCAATTTGACAACATTGTTATCAACATTTAATATCTTTATTTCTATATCATTATTTATTATTATACTCTCATCAATCTTCCTTTTTAGTATCAGCATCCCTCTTCCCAAACAGTGGTGTTTTTACCAAAAAATTGCTATTTTCTAAAATGAGTTGCTTTGCTAATCTCTTCCGCAGATTAATAATAACCGGTGCTTTTAAATTTACCGTAGATTTTTCTTTGGGGCTTTTCACTACCACAATACCGTAAATAACAATATCATCATTACACTGTGCCCCCAATGATCTTAAGTCCATCTTACGAACTTCAGGATTATATCCAGAGAAATATGCCTTGAGATCAACCATCATAAAAGATATTTCTGGTTTTTCAACAGATTGAAACCATGCAAGAGGAAAAATTTTAGTATTTTTCAATAATATGAATGATTTAAGCCTATCAAAACCATATAAAGGGATAACAAGATTAATTATATCAGACGTGCTATACTCAATTTCCCCAAATCTGGAAGAAACTATCAATCTTTTTTCTTCACTTACTTCTATTTCAAGTGATGAATTATGTCTCATTTATTTATCCTCAAATTAACCTAAAAAATCTAGTATAGAAAGTTGGTTAGATTGAACAGCGGCTGAAAGACCAGCCTGATAAGCTTGTTGAGCCTGATTAAGATCTGTTATAGCTCTGACCATATCATTTTGTCCTGAGCCAAGACTATTAGTCTTAAACCCTTGGTTAGCCTCATTTATTAAGGAATGAAAATTAACAGAAGAATCCACCACATTCTGCCTCGTCCCTACAATCGTTAGCTGCTTAAGAAGTTGTTTCTCCGCTTTTGCCAAAACATCCATTTCATAATCAATACCAGAGCCTACTGTTGTTGTAAAATTATTGTTTAAATGTAATTCCCCACTGTCAAACCCCAGAGCGACTCCGTCCTTAATATGAACTGATTCGCCAGCTGTATCCAACTTTGCATAATTAACTAATTTGTTGTTGGCATCAGATACTTTAATTTTCAGCACGTCCCCAGCTTTTAAAAAACCAAGTTTATTATTGTAATCTTCTGCCTCTATAATCATTCCTTTTACCGGACCATCATGGGTGAATGTAAGTCTGCCATCCACTATCTTAGCTTCCAGCTCTTTAGGCAATAAGTCAGAGCTATTAAGCTCGTCAGCTATTTTTTCCACACTTCCATAATCTTTTGCCTGAACGGTTACTTTATTCTCAGTCCAGACATCATCATCATAGATTTTTATATTGAGAGTCCTTTCTATTTCACCCGTTTCTGACAAATTGAGCAAAGATGGAGCTCCACTAGCCAGCACGGTTATTTTTAAATTATCACCTTCTGCATCAGTAAAACCAAGTATCTCCGATGTATCTTTTTCCCTGCCATAAAGAGATATTTGATTATTGCCAGGTGATACAACCTTGATTCTGTGGTCATCATATACCGCATAGGATTTATAACCTGCAAGTTCATCATTTATCTTATCCAGCAGTTCCTGAACAGATGTGAACTCATCATCTATATTAATCACTTCAGGATCATTGTATTTGGAAGATTGAACCACAATATCAAAATCCAGTTTATCCCCTGAGTTAATCATTTCTTCATTTACTACACCCGTTACTGTATATTTTAGTTCATTCTGCAGGAAAAATGTATTTTTATCTTGATCACCTGCTATCTCAAATTTCCATAAATCATTATAGTTCCCTCTGAATTTTCCGTCAAAGAAGGGGTTGGAAGATTGAAATTCCTCATCTTTCCAGGCAGATGGTTCTCCAATACCTCCTCTAGGAATATTGAATTTCATTGCATCTGATAAATTTTTGAGTGATCTAAAGGTATCTACATTTGAAGCCCCGTCCTCAGTCAGTATGAGATCTCCAAAATCCAATTTTCCACCTTCTCTAACATTGATTTTCACACTCGTGTCCCCGGTATCCTGCAAAACAACTGATAAACCATTATTTAGATCAATGGTTTCACCCCTATAATCTCTTAGATCCATTCTATCTATAACCTTAAATCCTCCTTGATCTGTAACCGTTAATTTCTTATTATTTACTTCTATATCATACACATTATCAACAACACCTGAATATGAACCGAGGATTCTTATATCTTTATTAACATATCTTTCTATACCTTCATTATTTTCATTTATTTTTAATAATAACTCACTATTGCCCGCTCTCTTATCTTTAACTATAAGTTTTCCATTATTGAAAGATGCGTCAACTTCATCATTAAATAAATTACTTATAAAGTCAGTCAAATCTTTTGCTCTAACATCTTTATTTACAGGATAGCTACCCTTCTCAGCAAATTCTACTGCATGATCATCATGCCCCCTGCTATCTTTAAAACTTGCAGATAAATAGGTTTGATCATCATAATTTATATTGCTCAGCTGTATATTCACATTATAATCGCCACCTTTGCCATCTTCTACAGTAACATTACAAATGTGTTTCAATGATGGATTTATTTTATCCATCTCCTTTTGAATTGCGGTATCGATTTCTTTGGGATTTATTTTACCATCATTGTCCAGATCAGGTCTTATCTCAAAAGTGTTACCATTTATAGTCAACAATGTTTTCTTGTTACTATCGAAATCCATTTTAAAATTTATTTCTAGAGGATCTAAGATAATATTCTCAGGATCATTGAAATCTCCAATGTCAAATACCGTGTTCTTCCCTGTGGCTACAACCGGAGTTTTATTAAAACCCAGTTTATTATTATCTGAGCCATTGATGGCAAATTTCACAGTATTGCCACCCCTCAGCGTAGCAAATAATAGTCTGTCTCCATCATTTCTTACTGCCAACTCACTACCCAATCCAATTTCATCAAGCTGAGTGTTCAAGTCGGCAACAAGTCCAGTAATGTCGATATAGGGCGCGTCCCTTGCAAGTAAATTGTATTCATGATTTGCATATGATATAGTTATTTCTCTCTGTTTTTCAGGCAAACCGGTAAAATTGAGATCAACTATTTTTTTTGAGGTTGCTTTTGCCGATCCAATAACAAGTCCGCTGTGATCCAAACCTGAAAATTCAATAGAATCACCACTTGATATATTTACATTATCTAGGTCAGTTAAAATCGAAGCCCCATCTATTGCAACCCCATTAACAGTACTTACACCAGGACTTTTATAGCTTTTAAAAGTATCCATAAAAGCCTCCCTGCCAGGGATATTTAGGGTCAACTCATTTCTATAGCCTATATCATCCTTTATTAAGCTGTCATCTCCTTTATAACTTACACCATCTCCAGCTGCATAATAAAACCTAATATCTGTGGAAACTACCTCTTCTGGGAGCTTTATAGCAACTCCAAGTCCAGTATCAACAACCTCTTCAGCAATATATTCAGTAGACAATACATTAGTCACGACATTGCCAGCAGAGCCAGATTCATCGGTTCCACCTGAGTCTACATTTACTGATTTGCCATTATCATTCTTCAACGATATATGTAAAGTATCATTTTCCTTAACAACACTCAGGTCATAATAGCCGCTTTCAAGCTCGTTTATATCAGAAAATACATTTTTATTGATAAGTTCATATCCTGGAGCAGAAGAGGATATAAGCTTTATTTCCTGACCTCCTTCCTGAAAAGGTTGAGTTTCAGTTTCCATTCCGGCAAAAATATACTTGCCCATATATTTTGCATTTCCATTGTTTATAAGAGATGAAATCAGACTATCAATTTCTTGAGATAATATTTTTCTATTATCAGAATTTAGTGACAAATTAAGACCTGCCAAGGCGTGTTCATTTTTGGCCTTATTTACAATATCATAAGCACTTGTAAGTTCATTTGTCTCATTATCAAGCCAAATAAGGGAATTTTCTGCGTTTCGTTTAAATTGGTCTGATTCATCCAACATATTTTGTTGGCTCATAGCTTTTGCATACCTTACAGGATCATCTTCCGGCGCTAGTAATGTTCTCCCCTTTGTAACCTGTTCATTCGCCTCTGAGAGCTTATTTAAACTCTTATTTAGATTATCTAAATTTTTAAGATTGAATGTATTAAATGTTACCCTCATAGCACTACCTTCCCACGACGCCCATGCCATTTATTATTCTATCAATAATCTCATCTACCGCAGTAATAAACCTGGAGTTTGCTTCAAACGCTTTTTGAAATTTCATAAGATTGATAAATTCCTCATCCATAGATACGCCCTGAATTTCATCAAGTTTGAGTCTGTATTGCATCACAGTGTGTTCTTTTGTTTCTCTAAATGCTATTACCTTTTGGATATCTGCACCTATTTGTCCAGAAAAATATGAATAAAATTCATTAATACTAACCCCGCCTAGTCCATCTAAATCGTTAAAGCTTAGTCCAGAAATAGCCCTTGATTTGTTGTTATCTCCTGCCAACATGGAATCGTGAGTAGCTATAAAAGATGGGTTTTCTTTAATAAAATTAGAAACACCTATGTTGACTGCAGAATCACCTGTAAAAAAAGAATTAAAACCTGATGCAGTTAAAAAATTGCTTGTATCACTTTTAAAAGAAAAAGTACCTCCATTAGCTGAGAGATTTATTTTGTGGTCAGAGGTTATAGTTGCTTTTATAGAAATAGAGTTTACACTAGCCTCTGAAATTTTCTTTGCAACAGTCTTCAAATTATCTGCAGTTGGATCTATATTAATATTAATATCACCTGCTTCATTACCATCCTGATCATAAAGAGTTATTGTAAAGGTTCCTTTATTTATCTCAACACCCCTCCCAAAAATATCCTGTTGCAGAGATGAGGTGGAACTGGTAGCTGCATTATCAGATGTTATATAATTAAATAACATATCTCCCTGCCCAGTAGAATGTATCTTATTGGTCTCTATAATCAATTCTCTTGACAGGCTATCAAGGCTATTCTGATATCCTTTTAAAGTATCATTCCTCATTACAAGTTCACCCTTCAGACTTCCCCCTGATATCTGACCTGTAATATCAATTTCAGGCCCATTATTAGTCGTGCCCCAGTAAACGTTTAATCTTCCACTATCATTCGAGTCAGATTTCACAAAGATTTTACTTGTCATGTTCCCATCAACCAGAATATTGCTCCCAATAAATACTGACAACTGTCCCTCATCATTTTCCTTAGTATTAATTCCTACTATTTCAGATAGCTCATTTAATAAGATATCTCTTTTATCTCTAAGATCACTAGCCTCTCTGGAAGCTGATTCAAGGCCCGTTATACTTTTATTAACTTCAGAAATATCCCCAGCTATCATATTGATCTGCTTTACGTATTCATTAATCTCACGTTCACTCTCCTGCGCCATATCATCCATTACCTTGTGCCCTTCATTCAGTTTTCTGGTCAGCACTTCCGCCTTACTCAACAAAACGTATCTTTTGGAATTTGCCTCGGCCGAACTGTCCGGTGTTGTATTTGCAAGATCCTTCCATGCATTGAAATATTCTTTCAAAGGATCACCAAGACCTGAACCCATCTCCAGTTCGTTAAAATAGATTTCTACCTTTTTCAAGTCCTCCTCTGTAGACTGATAGTAGGCTAATTGAGAGGTTTCCTTCCTTAGATTTTCTGCTAGGATAGTATCGTATGCTCTTTTCGCATTCCCTGTTTCTACGCCTTGACCAAGGGAGCCGTTAGCATAACCTTTATTGATAAAGGTTTCGGAATCTACCCTTTGCCTTGAATAGCCATCGGTATTAGCATTTGCCACATTATGACCTGTTATATTAATCTTTGCCTGTGATGATTTCGTCCCAGAGGAACCTATATGTAAAGAACCAAAAATATTTGCCATCTTTTCATCCTCATTTTACCTTCTATGCATTTTTTATAAACGTTGCATATTTTGACTTGTACAATTTTTTATTATCGGTATAAGTATTGCCCTTTGCAATACCGCAGTTCTCAAAAAAATCTGAGATAAGTTTTAGGTTTCCGCTATACAATACCTTAATCAACAAATTTTCAGTTTGTATCTGTTTAGCAACATTGATTAATTTATTATTAAGTTCCTCAAGCTGATTTTTTAATTTTATATCCTTTATAATATCTATAATAGACTGAATTGTTAATTTTTTATCAGGAAACTCTTTATCCAACTGAGCAATAGTCTTCAGTCTTGCTTCATTCAAAACTTTCTCTTTAAGAAATATAGTATTTTTTTTCTTTGAGATACTTATGATCTCAGCACTATTCCACTGCGTAATATATACTTTTTCCTTCATAATAAGGTCTAGTAAGTCATTATATAAACTATATTGCAATTTGAGCACATCTATAAGATTAGACATCAATTCCATAAAACCTCCATTGAAAGTAAAATGAACAAACACAAGCTTAAAGTTTGCTCTGGGATTATAGTATAAAAGCCTTAAACAAGCTCATCCAGATTTGGGCGACCCACATTATTTGTATCTGGTCTATATGTGGAGGACTGCCACCTTACCGCCCTGTTAGCTCTTATATCATCCACCTTCATTTTATATCTTTTATAAACTGAGGAAGCATCGTCTCTTTCTAATCTCTGGTTTTGTCTACCCAGTTTATTTTCAACTCCTTGAAGTTCTTTAAAAACCTTCCTCTGCGTCTTATGCAAACCTTTTAACGCTTTATTATCCTGTATCTGTTAAACGTGTAATAAGGGTTGTTCAATTGCTCTCATAATATTCATCCCTAAAACGTATCGTTTATAGCATTACTTACCATTTTCTCTGCAACCATTTCTCCTGTTACATCATATGTACCTGAGTCTATTTGCTTTTTCAGAGCGCTTACCTTATCCTCTCTGACCTCAGGTGAACTTTTTACCGCCTTAGTTATCGTTGATACATCTTTTGCGTTGTCAGATATTAAGATTTTGTCAGGAGATGAACCGACCAGACCAGCTGTTTGCTTTTTTACCTCAGCCTTCTTCTGCGTGTCTTTTACATTTTCAAAACTATTTATATTTGTTTTATCCTCAACTCTCATAATTACCTCCTGTTTACATCTATATCGCCACTCAGCCGAAAAACTTTACCTCTTAACCCATAATAGTTTATTATATTTAAATTTCAACAGAAATAGAGGTTTTTCCCGCTTTGTTTTCCAATTCATCAGCAAACTTAATCCTCTCATAAGAATCTTTAAAACTGTTAAAAAGCATATCCTTTATCCCGCCTTTTGTATTTTTAGCAGTAAGTTCCGCATATTGTTGGTTAAGCATATCAGTAAAAATCTTTTCCCCATTGCTCTTTTTAATTAGATCACTCTTAAAAGGACTTTTACTGGCTAACTGAAAAATCATATTATAGAAAATAGCCTCAAAGTCGGTACATGCCTTCTTCAATTTGTTAAGCTCGGTATTATTTATTGTGTTATCTGCTACACTATTTATTTCCATTATATTACCTCCAGTTCTCCCTGTAATGCCCCCGCAGCTTTTATAGATTGAAGTATCGCTATTAAGTCTCTAGGTGTTGTTCCTAATGCATTAAGTGCTTTCACAAGATCACTAATCATAACGCCTTCCGGTAAAACCATCAATTTACTATCCTCTTCAACCACTTCAATGTCCTGTCCACCCACTATGGCAGTTCCACCAGATGTAAATGGAGGAGGTTGAACAACAGCAGTCGTACTTGTTATTTTGATAGTAAGATCACCGTGAGAGATAGCTACCGTTGAGACACGAACGTCAGAACCCACCACAACAGTTCCAGTGCGTTCATCAACAACAACCCTGGAAGATGCTTCAGGTTGTATCTCAAGCTGTAAAACAGCATTCATAAATTCATAAAAACTATTTATATAATTAACAGAAGGTTTAATACTTATAGTGGATGGTGAGCTTATATAAGCAACCTGTTCTTTAAAAAAATCATTTATAACATTTTTAGCACGAACGATATTTGAAATACTAAGCTCTGAAAAAGCCAACTCAATAATATCATTTTGATGTAAACCAAATGTAATTTCTTTTTCAACCATTGCCCCATTAGGGATACGTCCTACAGTGGGATGATTATCAATTATACGGGTACCTCTTGCAGCAACGTTCCTTCCTCCCACGGAAACAGGCCCCTGGGAAACAGCATAAACCTCTCCATTGGGAGCAGACATAGGAGTGAGCAGTAGTGTCCCTCCTTCAAGGCTGTCAGCGTCACCTATAGATGATACAACAACATCCATCTTAGATCCGGATCTGGCAAATGGGGAAAGTTTTGCTGTTACCATAACAGCAGCTACATTATCTACCCTAACATTGTTTTCATCTACTGTAATACCCATCCTATCAAGCATATTAACAAGAGAATGTATGGTAAATTCCGTCCCGCTTCTATCACCTGTACCGTTCAAACCAACAACTAGACCATAGCCTATCAGTTGATTATCTCTTATACCATTTATACTGGCAAGATCCTTCAATTTCATGGCATACAGAAAACTGCATGATAATAAAAAATAAATTAAAAATAACAAGGTTAACTTTTTTCTCATAGGTTTACTCCCATCAAAAAGGCCAAGCCCAATCAATTGCATTAGCAAGCCATCCTTTCTTATTAACATTAGTTAATATACCCTTACCACTATATGTTATCTGAGCATCAGCTATGGATGATGATAATACCATATTATTTGAATCAATATCTTTCTGCCTAATAACACCTTTTATTGTAATAACCTGTTTCTCCTGATCAACTACTATTTCTCTATTTCCTTCCACAACAAGATTCCCTGATGGCAATATCTCAATAATTCTTGATGCAATAGTTGCCTGTACAGTATCAGACTTCTTCTTACTTCCATTTCCTGAGAATGAATTATTAGATTGTGCTCCCAGACTAGGGTCAAAAGCATTTCCCTGCCCAAGAAAATTTGTCATTCCAAAATCCATGGGCATTCCAAGAAAATTATTTACCCCAGCTGAATAATTTGTTTGTTTCGTTGTATTTGTAGTATTGGAATTAGAAGCAGAAGATGTTTCTACAATCTGAACGATAACTATATCACCAATCTTTCTTGCTTTATAATCTAAAAAGAGAGTCCCGGAACGCCCCATATCACTCCATAAGGAGGGTGTTGGTTTTTCATTCTCAATACTTTTTAAATATGCATCAACCTCTTCATCATAGGTTGTGTTTGTCATAACAGTATCTACCTGCTTTACGCATCCTTCAAGGATAAAAAAACCTAGAAACAGCAGCACTAAAAATTTTTTTTCCATATTTTGCCTCAAATAACCCTGTATTATTTTAACAGCATAAAACGTGCCAATTATTATCCACTTTAAGATCTCAGAAATAGATAACAGCTACACCATTCCCCACATATTCAGCAGAAAAAATTTTCCCGGAGGTAACATTTTTTACCAGAACTATTTTTCCCTTGTAGGCATCCTCTTTCAATTCTCCCGTTACCTCAACAATTATATTTGTGGAATTATATCTTATTTTAACCCTATTGCCCCTTTTAAGGTCAGGTTTTATTGTAACAGAAGACTCTAGTAAAATTCTTCCTTCAGGGATAGTTCTTTTAGCAACATAGCCCTGCGGAGAAACAATAGGATCATCTCTTAAGTTTGTAATTTCAACAAGATCTTCCCTGGTGTTCCCTAATAATGCTTCTCCAGACGCTATCTTTCTATCGGCAACAAGGCATTTTTTAAAGGCTTTTATATAAACATAAACACTATAATCTTTGAATCCATTACTGATATTTATATGAGAACTTCCAAGAGGTTTGTCAGGTAATGTTATTACCAATGATTTCTTATCTCCATAATAAATATTGTTTTTATATGACAACTTTTCCAGTTGAAACGTTGTGTCAGGAAATTTATTCCCCATTAATTTTTTAATTTCATCTTCAATATAATCTACAGTTAATAATTGCCCCTTTCTGATAACATTATAGTCTTTTATATAATCAGAATATCCATCAAGTAAGTTTAGACGGTATAGGAAACTGCGTACCCTTTCTGCAGGCAGATACACCCTGTCGCCATAATTTAAATTATTTAAAATAGGTTCATATATTTCGGTTTTGATGATGTCTGAAAGATATAATGTTTCAGCAGAAATATATAGATTCCCCGCGGCATATACATTAAACGATACAAATAGCAGCAAAACTAACTTATATATTATCTTCATAATTATCTCTTAAGGTTATTAACAATCTGTAGCATCTCATCAGAAGTCTGAATTGCCTTGGAATTAATTTCATAGGCACGCTGTCCTGTTATTAAATTTACCATTTCCTCTACCAGATTGACATTACTCATCTCAAGCATACCTTGTACTAAAGAACCTAGATTTTCCTCACCTGGAACGCCATTTATAGGATCCCCACTCGATGCAGATGGTAAAAAGAGGTTCTTCCCCTGTGCTCTTAAGCCTGAAGGATTGATAAATGAACTTATTTCAATATTCCCAACTTCTGCTGGATCTACCTCACCTGGGAGCATAACCGAAACAGTTCCGTCTTCAGATATCATTATTTGTTGGGCATCCTCAGGAATAGTGATTTGAGGTTCAAGGTAATAACCATTGGAATTAACCATGTTGCCATCAGAATCCAATTTAAAAGAACCATTTCTGGTATAGGCAATCTCATCAGAAGGCAACATTACTTGGAAAAAACCATCACCTTGGATTACCACATCCAAAGAATTTTCAGTTTGTTGAAAATTGCCCTGTGCAAATAATTTTTCTGTTCCTACTACTCTGGTTCCCATTCCTAACTGGATACCTGTAGGATGGTTTAACCCTGTTGCAGTAATAGCTCCTGCCGGTCTTATCTCCTGGTAAAGTAAATCTTCGAAATTTGTCCTCGATTTTTTGAATCCTGCAGTATTAACATTTGCAAGATTGTTTGATAAATTATCAATATGCGTCTGCTGACCCGTCATCCCGGTAGCGGCTATCCATAACGATCTAAGCATATTTATACCCTCCTATTATGCTATTCTTCCAATCTGATTGGAAGCTATTTCATTTACACTGTCCAAAGTCTGAATAACCTTTTGATAGGTCTCAAAACTTCTCAATGCATCAATCATTTTCACCATTTCTTCCACAGGATTAATATTGCTTGTTTCCAGATATCCCTGTGACACCATTGGATTTGCAGAGGCCACAGGCAACATTTCTACGGCCTGGTATAAATTTCTACCCGTTTTCTGCAGATTATGTTTTTCAGGAAATTCTACTATATAGAGTTGATTCTGCAGCAGATCATCTAATAATATCTCTCCATTTTCAGTTATAAATAACTCCTCATCTTGAGGGATTGTTATTACAGAATCATTTATAAATAACTCCCCAACTTGAGGGATTGTTATTACAGGATCATTTTGGTAGTCTGAAGATAAAACATGAAACCCATCTTTTGTCACCAATTCACCATCACTGTTAAGGCTAAAGTGACCATCACGTGTAAATCTAATGCCAAAAGAGGTTTCAACTGCAAAAAATGCATCTTTATTTTTTAATGCAACATCCAGTTTATTCTCTGTTTCCCTTAGAGACCCACTTGAAAAATCTGAGTATATATCATCAAGTTTTACTACTGAGTTTATACTTTTATTATAAACAGTGCTTTTTATAATACTTTGCGGCCATCTCTTGTCACCTGGCATATACATAGAAAATACCGGTCTATCCCTTTTGAACCCTGTTGTATTTATATTTGCAAGATTATTGCTTATTGTGTTAACCCGACTTTCCTGGGCCACTAACCCGCTTGTAGCTACATATAATCCATTTAACATTATCTATCTCTCCACAAACATTTTTGATATAACGTTGTCTAATAAATAAATGAAACCTACATGTGTTAAATAATCAGGAGACTGGGAAGGCGTAGATGGATTGTAAAAAAAAGATTTATTTCTCCTTGATTCCACCTTTATTACAACATGCAAAAGAGGGATTTTTAGTTTGGTAAAAACATCTACTTCAATTAATGAATAATTCTTCAATAAAAATGACTTGACAGTTTCTTGAACATTGGACGTTATGTAATAATCAGCATCTGCAGCTTTATCCGTTATAGTTCCTAAAACATGAAGTAAAAGATAATTTTTTATCATCGTGGGATAATCTTCTAAATATTCGATTTCTTCTCTTCTTTCTATACGCAAAGGATGAATGTAAAAAACAGAATTATGGTAAAGTGGAGGAGCATTAAAAAACAACTCCAACACCCTAACTTTTTCCCCTGTAGATTTGATAACCGTTTCTTTTACTGGTACTGAGCTGACGTCCCTGGGCAAAAACGCTTCTTTAATTGCACATGAAAAAATAAAAAAAACCAGAATGAATGGTAATATTTTCCTCATAATAATCTCCTTTTACATGAAGAAGCAATGAATATGCCAAAAGTGATTATTGAGGCAAAAGAAAAAATATCACAAGCAATGAGAAATGAGGATAAAATGGCGGCACAGGGACTCGAACCCCGGACACTGCGGATATGAGCCGCATGCTCTAACCTCCTGAGCTATGCCGCCTTATATCAAAAAACCGGCATATAAAGCCGGATTATAAATATAAAGATTCTACCAATTTTTCAACAACCTTTAAAGAAACCCATATGTGCCACAAAAACACAAAATTTAAAATATTATTGTTAATATAAAATTGCGGGGGCCGGATTTGAACCAGCGACCTTCGGGTTATGAGCCCGACGAGCTACCAAACTGCTCTACCCCGCGTCAACAAATATACACTACGTTGTTCTATTGTCAAGGAAAAAATATACAAATTTATATACCCCACCTTACATATATTTTATACTAATAAAAGACCTTTGTACAACAAGTTACCTGTTTTGCTGTGCACTGGCTTTTTAATTATTTTATCGATTATAATTTACTGCTGATATGGTAAAGATCTTTCCCTCAACCAATCCAGCGTTGGCTTATTAACCAATTCATAATTATTAGAGCCTATAAATATATCAAAATGTCCAAGGTTTATGAATTCTCCACCATTAGTCACATCACTGCTTTTTATACCAGGGGTAAATGGTCCCCATAGCATAAGTCCAAACTTACTTTCAAATGATATTAAAGGAATATCTATATCCTTATAACGCTTACTATAGTTTTGCGCAGAAAACATTTTTTCATAACTTTTATCTAAAAGTTCCTTAAGTTTTATTTCAGGTTTTATACCTGGTTCATTTACTAAAGCAGAGGGGGTTTTGCCGCCTAAATATTGATATAGGGCTTTAATTGTCTCTTTCACAGCCAGTGGCAGTTTGGGAAAATCAATTTTTATCCCTATTATATCCAATAATTCTTCAGATGTAGTTATCTCAACTTCAAACATTTTAATACTTTCTAAGTATGAAGGCAAAGGCCAATACCGATCAAAAGTAGTAGATATCAAAGAAATGCCAAAACTTGTATTCTCCCCACCCTTATAATTAGTTGTACTTCCCTGAGGGAATGCTTTTGATTCAAGTTCAGCCAACCACTCCATGTAAGTTCTAAAGGGCTTGCCTGTTTCATCATTATAAGGTTTAAGAGGCTTCCCTGTTATAGGATCTTCTGGAGCAGCTAATATATCTTCAAATGCAGCTTTCTGCACTTCTGCATAGTTAGAAATACCTCCCCCAAATGAATAAGGGATACCCAGAATTGTTAAAAAATTTTCCAGAATTGAGGAAATATCTTCGGTAAGACCCCCAGCAGGTTCACCTCCGGAACAATCTAAAGCAAAGATATCCATCATATCATAAAGAACAAGTTCACTTACAACATCTATAAGAGCCTGTAAAATTGTTGGCATAATTTTACCATCCACAATTGACCATTCAGGCATTTCAGGTATATTTTTCATAAATTCAAATTCAACCATCTTCCAAATATTTGCTGGTATTCTCAGCCGCCACTTGCCACCATTTCCTCCATCCAATAATATAATGCCCATCAAATCCTCTTCCCAATGAACTGAAGCATAGTTCATTGCCAGCATACCTCCGAAACTCTCTCCAGCAATAAACATCTTATTATGGCCTGATATATTCTTAACTTCCATAATTGCAGGTTTTGTATCATCCATAAACATTTTCCATCCCCATTCAGACATAAATCCCAACTCATCAGGTTGTAAATCTTTATGAACAAAATGTGTCCGATAATCCATTGAATATACATCATACCCATCAAGAGCTAATAGATGCGCTATTGATCTGTTGTGAATAGTGTTTATCTCACTCAATAGATCTTTTGCTATGTCTGGATAATCATCCATATGTTTATTTGCAGATTTAATTGAATTGAGAAGAAATTGCTCTGAAATAATCTGTTCTCCACTGGAAAATGTAGCTGGAAAAATAAAAACAACCGCTTTAGGTTTTGATACAGTGTTCACCAACCTATGAAGTCTTATTTTATCATAGTCTTTTATATATGGAGGCATTTGAAGCTCCCATACATAATGTTTCAACCTGGGTTCAAACTCCAGTGTCTTATCTTTTAATAGTATCCACTTCTTTTGTATCTTACCTATAGTTTGATCTGTAATATTACCTGAGTTAGAAGCATAAATACGATTGGAGCTTAAAAGAAATAAAAAGGCAATCAAAATAATCACAACATCAATTAAGATTTTTCTGTTCATTAAAAACCTCTTTTTGATTTTTATCACAAAAAATTATTTTTTTCTTACGACCATAATCTTCAGTTCTGAATATAACACAATTTCGTTGTGCTGATTAAATACTCCGTTTTTCAATGTTATTAATCCCTGATTATCCCCTTTACTCTTTTTTGAAAGCACCTCTGATTTTACATGTATTGTATCTCCTATGAATACAGGGTTTGTAAATCTCAGTTTGTCAATCCCATAAAAGGCTGTAATGATACCAGGCTTTAAATCCCAAAGTCCTGAAGAGATTGATAAAATAAGCATCCCATGAGCTATTCTTTCCTTATAAACGGTTTTTGCAGCATATTCCTTATCTGTATGCAAGGGGTACCAATCACCACTGATGGATGCAAATGAAACAATATCAGACTCTGTAACTGTCCTCCCCCTTGATAACCATCCCTCACCAACCTCTATTTCATCAAAATATTTATTCAACATCATAACCTCCCAAACACAAAATGATTCTAATCATATTTATAAAAGCCCTTTCCTGTTTTTCTTCCCCACTCACCCAACGCAAATTTCCCGGCAACCATGGGACTTGGTTTCTCTGATTGATCCAATGTCTCCTTATATATTCCCATAGCAATCAAATATGCCAGATCAATACCCGTTAAATCCATTAATTTGAAAGGCCCCATGGGATGTCTTAAACCATTTTCCACTGCAATATCAATATCTTCAAATGAAGCAATATCTTGATCTAATAAAAAAAGAGCCTCATTGTTTATTGCATCAAGTATTCTATTCACTACAAATCCCCTAATTTCTTTTTTTAGTTTTACAGGTATTTTATCCATTTTTCTAGCGATTCCCATAGTAATCTCACATGTTTTATTGGAAACATGAGGTCCCTTTACCACCTCAACTAGTTTCATTACCAGTGCAGGATTGAAAAAATGCATATTGATTACTTTATCAGGTCTCTTAGTCGCATCAGCCAGTTTTGAACTAACTATAAAGGAGCTATTTGTAGCTAGTATTGTGTTCTCTTTACATACAATATCTAATCTTTCAAATAGCGCTCTTTTGACTTCAAGTTTTTCTGTTGCAGCTTCAATCACAAAATCCACATCCTTAGCTGCATCGTCTAAACTTGTCATAAAATCTATATTTTTTACTATATTTTCAACTTCTACTTCACCAAACTTACCTTTTTTAATACTCTCGCTAAGATATAACTCAGTAAATTTTTTTGCTTTTTCCAAAGTTTCACTTGATACATCAGTACACGTTACTTTAAAACCTGAAATAGCTGCTTTTAAAGATATCTGGTGTCCCATATTCCCAGCGCCAACAACACATATCTTCTTTACATTCTCTAGTTCCATCATTACCTCCTATAACCTTATAATCAAAAAATCTCAGGATTCCTCCTGTATATTTTAATCAAGAATCAAGAAGCCTGGATACACATAAAAACCTTTATTAAGCAAGCACGGCAACCATATGTAATAAACAGTAACTTTTTAACTATTGTTAAAATCAACCATCAACATCGTGATTCCCTAATACAAAAACCCTGTTAAATGTATAAATATACTTTAAAATAATATATCTAATTACAGTTACATATAACTGTAATTAGATATAACTTACAATAGTAATTTTTTAATTGAATTAATATAAAAAAAGTTTACACTCCCCAAAAAAATATATTATATATAGGATGCCTTTTATGAATAAATTTAAAATAGAAATTCAGGTAAGATTTGCGGATCTTGATGGGTACGGGCATGTCAACAATGCCGTTTATTTCACATATCTGGAATTTACACGTATAGCTTTTCTAAAGACTCATTTTAATACCATTTTTACTGATTATATGAAGAAAGGAATATTCCTTCTTATAGTAAATGCGGAATGCAAATATAAAAGACCTATATCATTAGACGACAAAATCTTTGTAACTTTATGGGCATCAAAAATGGGCAATTTTAGTTTTGATCTCCAATATGAGATAATAAATGATAAGGATGAAATATTTGCTTTAGCAAAGACAGTCTCAGTTTTCTATGATGACGTAAATAAAAAATTATTCAGGATTCATGATGAATTCAAAAAAATGGTCACTGATTATTTTCAAATAGATAAGAAAAAATAGTTGTGACTAATCACTAAATATTTTTTTAACCATAAAGGGATATGATAAAAGCCTTTTTGCACAAGCATCTTAGATAGACTTCGTCCCTAAGTCCTTACTTTTTCCAGATAAATCATTTTACTATGTACTTATTTTTTTACCCAGTCTTTCTTCTAAAGATTTGATCTTGCGAGATAACCTGCTTTTGTCACCTTTTCTTATATCAAACTTTACCGTACAATACACCCTGCTGCAGTCATCTTCCAGTTGTCTATAAGCTTTTTCTATAATTCCTAATGATTCTGACATTGTCTCCGTTTCAAATA
>Ga0209345_10002898_pt1 | contig 18239 bp, 15 predicted proteins | sample Cruoilmetagenom7_FD_187294 | JGI IMG/M metagenome (GOLD analysis project Ga0209345, IMG submission 187294) | Oil polluted marine microbial communities from Coal Oil Point, Santa Barbara, California, USA - Sample 7 (SPAdes) (version 2) | ecosystem: Environmental > Aquatic > Marine > Oil seeps ...
AACATGTTTAACACCTATTGCTCTTGACAAAACCTCAAAATTAATCTTTGGAGCAGGTTCTCCTCTGATGGTAACACCAGTAGCAGGATTTGGCTGATGGCCTGTCATGCCTGTTGTTCTGTTATCTAAAATCAAAACTGTGGAATTACCCATATTATAAACCGTGTTGATCAATCCATTCAGACCTGTATGAAGAAATGTGGAATCTCCGATTACAGCAACGGACTTTAAAGAAAGTTTCCCATCTGTAGCTTTATCCATTCCATGCGCCATAGAAACGCTGGCACCCATACATACACAAGAATTAATAGCCTTAAGCGGCGGCAATAAGCCCAAGGTATAACAACCTATATCTCCGGCTACAAAAAGTTTTAATTTATGAATAGCATAGAAAATACCCCTGTGTGAACATCCTGCACATAAAGAAGGCGGTCTGTCTGGTAATTTGGTTTCATATCGTCGTAAAACTGCATTATTTTGTTCCTTTGTATCTAATCCCTTAGTAAAAAGCTTTTTAATTTTATCTACCGATAATTCTCCACATATGTCCCTGTTTAGTTTTTCAAGAATGATACTACGGGCCTTCAATTCAGTTTCAAAGAAAGGGTCTAGTTCTTCTACTACATATAGTTTGGAAACTTTTTTTGAAAATTGTTCCACTCTGTCAAAGGCGATTGGATAGACCATGGACAATTTAAGAACAGAAGCCTCAGGGAAGGCTTCTTTAACATATTGATAAACAACACCAGAGCAAATAATACCAGTCTCCCTGGAATTTATCTCCTCTAAATTCAAAACGCATCCATTATTAAAGACAGTAATTTTGTTTAATCTTTCCTCTACAATTTTATGACGTTTTCTGGCATTAGCGGGAACCATTACCCATTTTGATATATCGTTTTCAAGAGATCTATTCTCAACCTTCTTTTTCTCCCCCAATGTAACTACTGATTTACTATGCGATAAGCGTGTAAATGACCTTACAATAACCGGTGTAGAAAATCTTTCAGATATATCAAATCCACATATTATAAATTCTTTAGCCTCCTGACTGTCAGATGGTTCCAGCATAGGCAATCTGGCAAATCTGGCATAATTCCTACTATCTTGTTCATTTTGAGAACTGAACATATCAGGATCATCAGCAACTACTATCACCAGTCCACCATTAACACCTGTATAACTGACAGTCATAAGCGGATCGGATGCAACGTTTAGTCCCACATGTTTCATACAAACCATGGCTCTCCTGCCTGCCATTGAAACTCCTATACCAACCTCTAACGCCACTTTTTCATTAGTAGCCCATTCACAATATATATCAGGATAATCCCTAATGCTTTCAGTAATCTCCGTACTTGGTGTGCCAGGATATGAGCTTACAACCTTTACGCCAGCCTCATAAGCTCCTCTTGCAAATGCTTCATTACCGCTAAGTATCTTTTTCATATTACTTTTCTGCATACCATAATTTTTTTATATATTATTGTTTCTTAAATCAATTACTCTTTTCGATTTGCCTGTAAATCTTTCGATAGATTTTGGGGCAACAAGTTTTATTTTTGGTTTAATTCCCAGGATCGTAAATATTTTATCTGTTATCAAATCCAGCAAAGCTTTTTGTTTTTTCATTTCATCATAGAATGTTCTTTCATTAACCTCTATATCGACCTCCATTTCATCCAAAAAACCCTTTTTCTTTAAATAGATCATATAATGGTTTGATATTAAATTAATCCCATATAGCACTTCTTCCACCTGAGATGGGAAAATATTTACTCCATTTACAATAAACATATCATCCGTGCGGCCTGAGATTTTTTCAATCTTTTTAAATGTTCTTCCACATGGACATTTATCTCCATACAATGTAGTTATATCCCTTGTCCTATACCTTATAAGGGGCATTGCCTCCTTTGTAAGCGTGGTAATCACAAGTTCCCCCCTCTCTCCATCAGGCAAACGCTCTCCTGTTTCAGGATCTATAATTTCAACATAAAAATGATCCTCATTAACGTGTAAGCCATTTTTATTACTGCATTCACCTGCTATTCCAGGCCCCATAATCTCTGAAAGGCCGTAATTATCCGTTGCTATAACACCCAACCTTTTTTCAATTAAATCCCTAAGTTCGTCGCTGCATCGTTCTGCTCCCAATAAAGTATATTTCAGTGACAATTGATCCCGGGTAACACCTTCTTCTTCCATGATTTCAGATATATGTAAAGCATATGTAGGAGTACATACCAGGGCAGTACTTTTATAGTCCTTCATAATCATTATCTGTCTTTTAGTGTTGCCACTTGATACAGGGATTACACTTGCCCCTAGATGTTCAGCACCATAGTGCAGTCCAAATCCTCCAGTAAAAAGACCATAGGTGAAAGCTATCTGAACTATATCATCTTCTGATACACCTCCGGCTACCAGAATCCTTGCTATAAGGTTTTTCCATATTTCTATATCCTTTTTTGTATATCCTACAACAACAGGCTTACCTGTAGTTCCGCTTGAAGCATGCAGCCGAATTATCTCTTTTAGGTCAACAGCAAAAAAACCGTAGGGGTAATTATCCCTTAAATCATCTTTTGATGTAAATGGTAATTTTTCCAGATCATCAAGAGTCCTTATTTTATTTATATTGATTTTAGACTCTCTGAATTTTTTGTTATAAAATTCTATATGATTAGCTCTATGGAGTGTTTTATCCAATCTCGCTAGCTGGAGCTGTGTTAAATTTTCTCTTATAATGGATTCTTCTTCAGGCTGCCACATATAATTATTACTATACAGATTCTGTTAAATTTATAACAGTATAAATATATTATTTATAATTTATATAGTTTTTCTCCAGTAATCGTTACAATATCATATTTTTCTAGTACTTGCAAAGCTTTATCTATATCATCAAATCTAAATATCATAATAGCGCAATCTCCACTTCTTTCAATAAAGGCATACATATATTCAACATTAATACATCCTTTATTAAGAGCATCCAAAACTGTTGCAAGACCTCCTGGAATGTCAGGAACTTCAACGGCAACTACCTCTGTCGAGCCGACTGTTATATTATTATCTTTTAAAATAGAGTACCCTTTATCCGGTTTATCTAATATAAGCCTAAGTATGCCAAAATCAGATGTGTCAGCCAGCGATAATGCCCTTATGTTGATATTATTATCACCAATCAATTTTATAACTTCATACAGCCTACCTTCCATATTTTCGATAAAGACAGAAATTTGCTTTATTTTCATGACTATTACACCCTAGTTTTGCCTTCTTTTATCTACAACCTTACTTATTTTACTTATTCCACCACCGCATCTCGCCAGTGATTTTGATTCCAGCAATTTAACCTTTGAACTTATACCAATATTACTTTTTATTTCATTTTCTATCTTTCTCCCCAGGTTTTGCAAGATCTTTACTTCATCAGAAAAATATTTGTCATTTACTTCTACCAGTACTTCTAATGTATCAAGCTGTTTTTCTCTCTCAATCACCAACTGATAATGAGGCAATACGCCTTCCATTGACACCAAAATAGACTCTATCTGCGAGGGGAAAACATTTACGCCTCTTATAATAAACATATCGTCACATCTTCCCATGATTTTTTCCATCTTAATACTAGTCCTTCCACAAGCGCAAGGTTCACTTATCAAATTAGTTATATCACTAGTTCGATACCTTACCAAAGGCATCCCTTCTTTGGTTATTGTTGTAAGCACCAGCTCTCCCGTTTCTCCACAAGGCAATTTCTCTCCTGTCTCAGGATCAATGATCTCTGCAATAAAATGGTCCTCATTGATATGAAGCCCTCTTTTTGCTTCTAAGCATTCAAAAGCGACACCAGGACCGATAATTTCACTAAGGCCATAAATATCCAGAGCATCAATATTCCACTTTTCTTCTATTTCATGTCTCATTTCATATGTCCACTGTTCAGCGCCAAAGATACCTACCCTTAGAGACAGTTTGTTTATATTAATCCCCATGTCTTGTGCTATTTCGTATAAATTTAAAACATAAGAAGGCGTGCATGTTAAAGCAGTTGTACCAAAATCCTTGAGAAACATTATCTGCCTTTTAGAATTGCCACCAGACATGGGGACCACCGTTGCGCCTATTAACTCTGCACCATAATGCACACCAAGGCCACCTGTAAACAGACCATAACCATAGGCATTTTGTAATATATCCCCTCGACTTACCCCAGATGCTGAAAACATTCTGGCTAAGATTTCTGACCATATGCTTATATCTCTCTTAGTATATCCAACAACAGTGGGCTTTCCTGTTGTCCCGCTGGATGAATGAATTCTAAGAATATTAGAATGGGGCGTCGCAAATAAACCGAAGGGATAATTTTTTCTCAGATCATCTTTACAGGTAAAAGGAATTCTTTTTATATCATCCAGACTCCTAACGGACTCTATAAAAAAATTTTCCTTATCGAAGAGATGTCTATAATAGGGCACCAGATGATAAACTTTCTCAAGAAGACGTTTTAACCTCTTTAGCTGTAAAGCATCCAGGGCCTCTCTCGGCAACGTCTCAAATTCTTCATTCCAGATCATTACACATCTTAGATGTCCATGCTAAAATTAATATACACATAAACGCACTATAAATAAGCAGAGTTTATATAATATTTCTACAAAAACAACATTAAAAAAGCCCCAAGACTATTGGGGCTTTTTAATATTAGATGGATTCTTTTAAAACTTTGCCAGCAGAAAATTTTGGTACAGACTTAGCTGGAATTGAGATTTCCTCACCAGTCTGTGGATTTCTTCCTTTTCTTGCGCTTCTGTTAGAAACAGAAAAAGTACCAAAACCAACAAGTGTCACTTTTTCACCACCGCTAAGTGCTTCTACAACAGATTCCTCAAAAGCTTTCAATGCTTTCTCAGCTTCTGATTTCTTCAAATTCGCTTTGAACGCTATCTTTTCTACTAAATCTCCCTTATTCACATTTACCTCCTGATATATTTTTATTCAATACCAACTCCAGTAGCCATATACCCTAATAAATAAGATATATCAAATCAAAATTTAATAATTCTAAAAAAAATTGCTTATAATCGTCAAAAACATTGGTCTTCCATTTTCAAATACTGCTCAACATATTCTTTTATACCATCTTCAATACTATACAATGACTTATCAAAACCACTCTTTACTATTTTTTTTACAGAAGCTTCTGTATAGTACTGATACTTATCCCTTATATTTGTAGGCATGTCAATATATTCTATTTCACCCTTAATTTTAGAATATTTTATCAATAGGTGCGCGAGGGTATTGAATGATTCCGCATTACCTGCTCCCACGTTGTATATACCACTGATGCCACGGTGCTTGTAAAAATAGTATATTATTTTCGCAACATCAAAAACGTAGATAAAATCTCTTTTTTGCTCCCCATGAGCATATTTATTGTCATAGGATTTAAAAAGTTTTATTTTTTTATTCTTTACTAGTTGGCAATAGGACTGGTAAACCATGCTAGCCATTTTGCCTTTATGATATTCATTAGGCCCATAGACATTGAAAAACTTCAGTCCAGCCCAAAAATAAGGTCTTTTACATGATAAAAGTACCCATTGATCAAACAACTGTTTCGTAAAGCCATAGGCATTAAGTGGTCTAAGCTTAAAAAGATTATCCTCATCATCCATATAACCATTGCTCCCATCGCCATATGTAGCAGCGCTACTGGCATATATAAATGGAATGTTCTTATCAGCAGCAAATGAAAACAACCTCTTACTGTATTCAAAATTACTTGTCATTAATGTTTTTAAATCAGACACAGTGGTGTCGGTATTTGCGCCAAGATGTATTATAGAGGTTATATCTTTGTAATCATTAAGTTTTGTTAGAAACTCCTCTTTATCGATAAAATCTACAAATTTTTTAGCAGATAAGTTTCTCCACTTAAGACTATTATCAAATTCATCCACTGCCAAAATATCCATACGCCCTTTTTGGTTAAAATAACCTAGAACAACACTGCCTATGAATCCAGATGCACCCGTTATTACTATCATCTTTTCCTCAAACCTATTATTTTCTAAGTTAAAAATCTATTATGTAAAATATTTGCTGCATCTATAGAATGCTCAGTTGAAATAAGTACCGATACCCTTAGCTCACTTTTAACACACATATTTATTTCTATACCATTACCTGATAAAAGTTTCAGAGTCTCAGATAATATTTCATTTTTTCCTCTCAATCCTAGCCCTATAAGAGATACTTTGGCGAGATTATCCTCAGTTACAATATCTGAGGTCCCTAAATTCTTTTTGAGATTACCCAATATATCAGAAACCATGGGATATTCTGCTTTTGACACGGCAAATGATATATAATGAATCTTTTTACTATGATCTCCATGTGTTGCCTCCACAACCATATCTATATCAATATTATGCTCCGCTAAAATCTCCAATAATGCTGCGTAAGAACTAAAATTTGTAGAACATTCCTTCTTTAGTGTTATCTTCACCTGATCTTTCAGACATGTTACTCCTGAAACCATTCTTTCGTCCACGAGCGCTTCTTCCTTACTTACAAGAGTACCAGGCTTATCTTCCAATGAAGAAAGCACCATAAGATCAACACTATATTTCATGGCAAGTTCAATACTTCTAGAATGCAGCACCTTGGCCCCCAATGAGGAAAGTTCAAGCATTTCCTTATAAGATATTTTATCAAGTTTTTTAACATTTTTTACGATCCGGGGATCAGCTGTATAGATACCATCCACATCTGTATAAATCTCACACACATTTGCCCCTACTGCTGCAGCCACTGCCACTGCCGTCGTATCAGATCCTCCCCGTCCAAGTGTAGTAACATCCTCTGTATCAGGGTTCACCCCTTGAAATCCAGCAACAACACAGATCTTCCCCATGGATGATTCGTTTTTCAACCTATCTTTGTTAATCTCTTTAATCCTGGCTTTAGCATGAGAAGTGTCCGTTAACATCCCTATTTGCCGTCCCGTCAATGAAATAGCATCAAATCCAAGCTCAATAATAGCCTGTGTTAGCAGTGCAGTGCTAACCTGCTCCCCTGTCGAAACCAGAGTATCATATTCACGTAAGTTATAGTTCTCAGATATGCTCTTTAACAGATCTATTAATCTATCAGTTTCACCACCCATGGCAGAAACTGTCACAATCACGCTTTTGCCTTCCTGTTTTGCTTTGACAACCTTCAGCGCAACATTTTTAATCTTTTCGATAGAACCTACACTGGTACCGCCAAACTTCATAACAACAAGATTCATACAGAACCCCCTAACATGTAGCTACCCTGGAATATAACAACATAATCGTTTGCCTACTGCTCCACCCTGATTATCACAGTCTTATCCTTTATGATATCCAGTTGATCTATAATATTAACAGCGTCATATATGTTTTTTGCCAAAACTTCATGTGTCATAAATACTAAGGGCATCATGTTGTTACTGCTAAGTTCCCCTCTTTGCAAAGCAGATATTATACTTATATTATGATCTCCTAGTATACCTGATATCACAGACATAACCTTTGGTTTATCTACGACAGTAAATCTTAAATAAAATGCTGAGTAAATTTCATTAATATCCTTTATATGGTAATAATTATCAAATTTCTTACTAAAACCGAGCAAAGGGACTCTTTTTGATGAACATGATTTAATATCCCTTGCTATTGATACAATATCAGCAACAACCGCACTACCGGTGGGACTACCGCCTGCACCTCTGCCATAGTGAATTGTTCTATCAACTTTTCCACACCTTATATAAAAAGCATTGTACACATCATCAACTTTTGACAAAATATATCTATCAGGTATAATGGTAGGGTGGACTCGAACCTCAATATCTTCTTTATATTTTTTTGCTATTGCCAATAGCTTGATTTTACAATTAAGTCTTTTGGCAAAAGCTATATCGATCTGTTTAATATTCGTAATCCCTTCCGTATAGATCTTATGAAAAGGGATATGCGTGCAAAACGCAATTGAGGAAATTATCGATATCTTATGAGCGGAATCTATACCTTCAACATCAAAGGCAGGATCACTTTCTGCATAACCCATATCCTGGGCTTCTCCCAAAACATCATAAAACTCTTTCCCTTCCTTCTCCATTTTTGTCAATATATAATTTGCTGTTCCATTGACTATACCATATATTTCTTTAACATTATTTACAGCGAGATCCTCTTTCAGCACCCTGATAATGGGAATACCACCACCAACACTACCTTCAAAACCTACAATGACGTCATATTCCTCAGCTAACTTAAATATTTCTTCACCATGCATAGCTAGCAATGCCTTATTTGCTGTCACTATATGTTTTTTTCTGACTATAGCCTTATGTATTATATCTCTAGCGTCATTAATCCCGCCAATAAGCTCTACAATAATATCAATATTTTCATCGTCCAAGAGCTGATTGACATCTCTGGTTATATGCGGAATAGTAGATAAGAGAGCATCCTTATTTTTATCTATATTCATGTCAGCAACAGCTCTAACCACAATATCAAATCCTGATCTTTTTCGTATTACATTACCATTATTTATTAATATCTCTAACATTCCTTTACCAACGGTACCATAACCTACAAGACCAACATTTATTTCCATATTGATTCCATCATAAAACCATTTTTTAGGATATTATTTATTGCGCCCCCACCCCACTAAAAGCGTATAAGCGGACACACCTTAAAATTATTAATTCAGCATTCAACTCACATATTCAAACAGAAAAATATCTAAATATATTATGGATGAGTCTATCATTTCAATTATTTTTCCTTATATCCCATTGGAATACTAAACAAAGAATCATTAATCTTTCTCATCTTTATATTTTTATATTCTATTTTCGAAATTTCCTTACCATCCATATTATGAACAATTTTAATCGGAAACTCGAGTTTATCGGAATACCACTGTGTCAATACACCATATGCACTATTATTGTGTGTGTATTCTGTTTTTGTACACTTATAGCCATCTAAAGACTCCCGGCCAACTACCTTTTTATTGGCCTTATCTGCAGCGACATCTTTATTTAAGAAAAAACCTATATCTAGCTTCGTATAAACTTTCTCACCTGGTATAAGCAACCACCCCTCTTTTTTATTAACATCAATAATAGTAACTATACTGGCATCTCCAGTACCGCTTTCCACTCTTCTAAGATTATTTTTAACATAAATAACCCCTTTATCAGTCTCTTTTCCATTTATGATATTAACAACATCACTTGAGAATTCAGCAGCAAATACAAAGTTTCCATACAATAAAAAAGTCAACACAGTACAGGACAACAACACTTTTTTAAACATAAACAACTCCTTTAATGATCTTTGTAAAAATTACTACCCACTAAATCCTGACACTATATTAATAAACAGTTACACACTCCGCAAATTGCAACTTAAAAACTAATAGTTACCTACTCCTCTCATAAACTGAACAAATAAATCATATATGTCAAGCTAAAAGGTAAGGATAGTAGCTTTTTTGTAATCAAGTAAAAGTTATTTTTTAATTTACAATTTGTTTCTTTTGGATTTTTTGCTATACTTATACATAAGTAGTAGATGAAGTAAAATACCCTGATTTATTTACACATTTTATGTGACATATTGCTTTATTTTCTATGTTCATAATATTCATATTTATTTTAACTTGTAATTAAAGTTTACGACAATTGTACCGATAAATAGAGCGTGTCATACATATAAATGTTTATAGGATGAGCTTATGGTGGTTTCTTCACCCAGTATTGTACTAACAACAGATTTAAGGGGCCAAAACTACAAGGACTTTGACAACGCCACAAAAGAATGGAATAAAGCACTTCAAAAACAAGCGGTAATAGTAACAACTGGGCCTGTGTCAAAAAATCCAACAATAATGGACGGCAAAAACTCCGTTACAATAGATAATCTACAAAATGATACGCTTGGCAAAACATACATAAAAACAGCAAGCGGTACAACAAATAAACGCGAAGTAGATATTGTCATAGATCCAATAGAAAACAGGGACGTGTTCAAAACAACGGCTTTACACGAAATAGGCCATGCACTTGGTGCAGGGCATACCAGCAATTCTAATACTATTATGAACCCTACAATAGAAATAGGTGGCAATACTAAACCACAAACAAAAATTACCCAAGAAGACATCAATGCGGTAAGACACGCAACCGGCACTAATATCAACTATCTTGTATAAGATTCTCCTAAGAAAAAATCTTTAATAGTAATTATTATTAGTACTTTATTATCAACTGATTCTTAAAATATTAAAATGTTGTTTAGATTACAGATTATTTTATTGATATATTTGAAATAATACATTAAATTTTAAATATAGTTGTGAGTATAACCTATGATATCAGGTAACTTTAGCTATAATAATTTATAAGCTTTTAATTGGCGAAATCGCAAGTTGTACCGAACAAGCATCATCATGACATTGTATTTATTATCAACAGTCCCAGCGAATGCCACAAAAGAATCATATCTAAAAAGAGGTGAATGTATGATGAAATTTGAGTTCAATAAATGTAACAATCTAAGTGTTGGTGTTGAACTGGAACTCACGATAGTGGATAAGGTTAACAATTATCCTACAAGAAAATTTGATAAAATTGCAGGCTCAATAGATGATGAATTCAAAAAGTATATACATCCTGAATTTTTCCAATCAATGATGGAGATTTCTTCTCCAATCTTAAGCCACATTGATGGAATACACAGATTTCTTAGAAAAATATTTAATAATCTTATAACTGTTGGAGATAGATACGATTTGAATATAATAGCTCTTGGAATACACCCACTTCTTAAAAATGAAGACACACAAGTAACAGAAAATGCTAGATATAAAGAGTTGTTTAAGGAATTACAGGAAATACTCAGAAGATTTATAATAAACGGTATGCATATACATATAGGATTGCCCAGTGAAAAGGCAGCTATTAAAGCTTTTAATTTAACAAACTATTATCTGCCTCTATTTTTAGCGCTATCTACTTCTTCCCCTTTCCATGAGGGTAAATTTACAGGATTGCATTCCTATAGAAATAAAATATTTGAAACATTGCCTAGAGGGGGAATAGCTGAATATATAGAACATTACGATGAATTTATTGATTCAATAAACAGACTGTATCTTACAGGTTACATAAAATCATATAATGATATATGGTGGGATACAAGGATACGCCCCGATTTTGGTACAATTGAACTTAGAGTGTGTGATGCTATAAATTCTATTGAAAGAATCCAGGCAATAGCAGCAATGTTACAAGCTCTATGTCTCTATGCCAGGGATAATTACGTATCAAAACATAGCTATCTTATATCTAAACAAAACAAATGGAATGCAGAGAGGTATTCTCTGGATGGCGAATTCATTACTAATGATGGTGATCTTATCTCAATTAGAGATTTAGGGAAAAAATTGTTAAATAACCTACGATCCTTGGGTATATTTAGTGAACTTTCCACAGAACATTATATAGATGTTATTGATAAATATTTATATGAACCCTCCATATCCCAGAAAATGATAGCTGGTTATAAAAAAAATGGGTCCTTGAAAGACGCAGTCATTAAAGGAATTATTTCCTGATATGAAGGGAGTCGTAGCTGCCGGAGACAGGTTAACGGCAAAAGCTGGAAAGGAAATTCTGGGAAAAGGGGGGAATGCCTATGATGCTATGGTAGCATCAGTTTTTGCAGCATATATGACAGAACCTGGGTTGACAAGTCCTGCGGGTGGGGGATTGCTTCTTTCCTATAGTAAAAAGGAAGGAGCTTCTTTTTATGATTTTTTTGTAGATACCCCTCCAATAAAAAAAACAGAAGATAAGGATTTCTACCCTGTAGAGGTTGATTACGGTTCTGCTAAACAAACATTTCATATCGGCCATGCTTCTATCGCCATACCGGGCATGGTAAAAGGACTTTTATCCCTTCATGATGAAAAAGGGGTACTGCCCTTGTCAGAAGTTTTGAGACCTGCCATCTCCTACGCTACAGAAGGGATATATTTGTCTAAAACTCAATCTTTTGTTTTGAAAATATTAGCTCCAATTTTTATGTCCACACAAGAGTCTAGAAGGATATTTACAAAAAATGGGGAACTATTGGGGACAAAAGATAAATATACTAACAAAGATTATGCTGATTTTTTGGAAATGATAATTAGCGAAGGAGAGTCCGTTTTTTACACGGGGAGAATAGCAAGTAACCTATGCCGGATTTGCACCAACAAAAAAGGATTAATATCTGAAGAAGATCTAAAGAGATACAAAGTAAACAAAACTACTCCCATTAAATTTAGAATTAAAAATTATGACATTATAACCTCGCCTGAACCGTCTCTTGGAGGTTTTTTGATAAAATTCACCATCCTGTTAGCATCGGGCTTGCTTAGCAAATTTGAATGGGGATCAGAAAAATACCTCGTGGGACTAATTAAAGCCCTGCATCTGACACAAGAATTTAGAGAAAATGAATTATTAGAATTTATTTCACCTAATAATACACTAATTAAACACCTTAACTTAAGCACAATAAAAAAATATCAGAGAATATATAAAAAAGATGTTCAGTCCATAGGGAATACCACACATATAAGTGTAATAGATGAAATGGGTAACGCAGTGTCATGCACCTCAACAATCGGTGAAGGGTCCGGGATTATCATTCCTGAAACAGGTATAATGACAAACAATATGATGGGAGAACAGGATTTGAACCCAAAAGGTTTTTTCATGTGGTCAGACCATACAAGACTACCGACCATGATGTCACCAACAATTGTCATCAAAAATAAAGAACCATACATTGTACTTGGCAGCTCCGGTAGTAACAGAATAAGAAGCGCAATATTGCAAACACTAATGAATATATTATTTTATTCACAGGATATAAAATCAGCAGTTAATAACCCACGTATTCATTATGAAAATAATAATCTGTATATAGAGCCAGGATTCGACGAAACTGTCGTGAAATATTTGGAAGAAAACTATAATATAGTGAAGTTCAAAGATAAAAATCTCTATTTCGGAGGCGTTCATGCAGTTACGGGAACTATGGATGGAGCTGCTGATCCAAGAAGAGGTGGTCACGTAGAGTCAGCGCTATAACCAAGGGTGTCCCCCCAACGTGATAATGTCCCTCTTATAAAATTCTCTTTGTTGATTTAATATCATCGAGGAGGGAAAAATGGAGGGACGATGAAAAATCTATAACATATCCTGCCATTGTTATAATTGGAGATGTGTTGAGTCATATTAATAAAAAAGCAATGTATAAACATATAAGAAGGCATTTGTAAACGAGTATGAAAAAATAAAATGTATTCTGTTTGGCTAGGGCTGGGATTCAAAACTTATCAGAATAAGTGCAAAATAATTTTTGGAATATGTGGATTAGGTCATAGTGCCTCATCAAGATATTATTGAAGGAGCTATCACTTATAAAAAACCTTTTTTGCGCAGCAAGTAATATTTACAAATAAATACTTGAACCCACATTATGGGAATTAAAGTTGCTTTTGAAATCACTATAAAAAGGATTTCTCCAGGACTAGCCTAATGTTTGAGCAAATTGATATATCTTGACATTTTCATGGAAATTATTAATTATTATAATCTTAATGTGGAGTTTAAGGATATTCCAGAGATTGTGCCAAATGCACTTGTACACTGAGCAATAAAGATGGTTTTTTTATAAGTGGGTGATAGTTATGGTGATAACTTTCAGACAATTAGAGATTTTTGTAGCTGCCGCACGTTTAGGTAGTGTGACGAAAGGAGCTGAAAAGTTATTTTTAACACAAGCAGCTGTTAGTATGTCCCTCAGTGAGATGGAAAGATTACCAGATAATAAACTATTAGATAGGGTTGGTAGAAAAATTCTTTTAAACGAATATGGGAGGGGGATCTTTCCAAAAGCAGTGGAATTAATCAAAAGAATTTGTGATTTTAAAAATTTCATTGCAAAAAAAGAAAAAGTTTTTGGGCATTTGAAATTAGTGGCTACTATAGCTGTTGGGAATTATGTATTGCCACCTATGATGGACATTTTGCATATGCTGAGTGTGGAGGTCTTTTATATTTAACAAAAAATATTATATACGAAGGCCTAAAGAATAAAATGGTGGGAATATTTGAGGCAGATTCAAAGATTATAAAAAAACCTGCAGGCCATGGTTATACTATCCTTAAACCAAACAATGAAAATAAAAAGAAAGTTTGGTTTTCTCAATTTGATATAATTAGAGGGCATGAATTTCATCATGCTAAGTTAATGCAGCATGGAAATAATGATTTTGCTTTTAAGATTGTAAGGGGATATGGAGTAGATGGGTCTTATGATGGCCTGATATATAAAAATGTTCTTGTCAGTTTTACGCACATATTTGCTCCAGGTGTATATCGCTGGTTCGAAACATGGCTTAATACAATCAAATGTTTAAAAATACAATCAAAAGACTTAAAAAACATTGATTTCATCCACTCCTGACTGAAGATAACACAAAATATCAGTTAAAATGCAAGTCAAATAAATTATTCATAAGTAGGGGGAATAAATGAATGGTAAACTTAGTATAATTGGAGCTGGTCTCAAATATGATTTAATAACGATGAGAGGTCTAAATCATTTAAGGGATGCCAACATTGTGCTATATGACAGACTTATTGATGAAAAAATATTAAAGTATACTGATGCAGAGAAAATCGATGTTGGTAAGTTGCCTTACATTCATGGATTAAAACAAGGGAAAATAAATGATTTGATACGAGTAAATTTAATTAAGGGAAAAAACGTAGTAAGGCTTAAAGGTGGTGATAGTACAATTTTTTCAAGGACTATTGAGGAAATTGAGATAGCAAATAAAACAGGCTCAAAAGTGGAAATAATACCTGGAGTTACTTCTGCATCAACTGCTGCTTCAAAAATTGGTTGTGCACTTACCGATAGAAAATTATCATCAGGGATGATTTTAATAACAGGACATAAAGCAAGGGAAAATCTAGAAAAGGACTATGACTGGAAAGCTATTGTTCAGCTTAATATAACTGTTGTAATCTATATGGGTGTAATAAATATGGGATTTATAGTCAATAACCTTATGAGATCTGGACTTAATGCAAAAACTCCAGCCATAATAGCTGAAAAGTTGGAGATGGAAAGTGAAAGAATATTTGTCATAACAGCCGATAAAATAAGTAAAGTTATCGATGAAAAATCTATAACATACCCTGCCATTGTTATAATTGGAGATGTGTTGAGTCATATTAATAAAAAAAGCAATGTATAAACATATAAGAAGGCATTTGTAGACGAGTATGAAAAAATAAAATGTATTCTGTTCGGATAGGGCTGGGATTCAAAACTTAAAACTTTTGCACGGGAAAAAGGTAGACTAATAGAGGTTATACAGGTAATATTAGAAGCTATAAAGATTTACTTTGAACGGTTTCGCATGCGTGGTTTTTGCCATGGACGGCAAAAACAGCAGTAGCCTCTAAAATATTACACGATGTAATGTGAGAATGAGATGAAAAGCAAATCTTTATATCTTCATAAAGTAGTTTTTGAATAATGACCCTTCAATATTTACCGTGCAAAGGTCAAAACATATCACAATAAGTGCTAAATAATTTTTGGAATACGTGAATTGGTCATAGCGCCTCATCAAGATACTATTGAAGGAGCTATCACTTATAAAAAACCTTTTTTGCACAGCAAGTAATATTTACAAATAAATACTTGAACCCAGATTATGAGAATTAAAGTTGCTTTTGAAATCACTATAAAAAGGATTTCTCCAGGACTAGCCTAATGTTTGAGCAAATTGATATCTCTTGACATTATAGAAAATTGGGTGTATCAAACTTTTCTTTGGAGAGGTGTCCGAGCATGGCCGAAGGAGCACGATTGGAAATTGTGTGAGCGGTTTTCCCGTTCCGTGGGTTCGAATCCCACCTTCTCCGTAGGTTTGGTATATTGGTTCGACGGGGCTTCTGCAATAAATAATATGTGAACTCCGCCAGGTCCGGAAGGAAGCAACGGTAGCATATTTATTTAAGTGCCGGAATAACCCTGTCGAACCATATCTTAAATTGAATTTAATGGAGTAATATAATGCTTATTGAACTCAGAAATAAAAAAATATTGACAGTGTTTCTATGGATGGTGATAGTGGCCTTTATAGGCACTATTTTTCTTGTATGGGGAATGGGTGGAAAATATGGAAGTTCCAAATTTGCAATTAAAATAGACAAAACCACAATAAGTATGGATGAATACAGAACCACTTACAATAATATAGATAACACTTTTAGGCAACTATTCGGTGACCAGTATAATAAATATATAAAAAATATTAATATTAAGGAAAAAGTTATAAATGATCTCATAGAAAATCAACTATTTTACCAAGATGCTATTGATAAAAAGATCCCAATCTCAGAAAAAGAAATGTTGTATGAAATTGCTAAAATTCCATCTTTTAACAGCTCTGGTAAATTCGATAAAAATCGATACCTTCAGATTCTTAGTCTCAACAGAATAAGTCCTTCCTCATTCGAATATAGCGTAAGAAAACAACTTTTAATCAACAAATTAAAATATATTATTGAAAACAGTGTTTCAGTTACAAATAAAGAAATAGAAAATGAGTATACATATAGAAATACAGAAGCCAATATATCCTTCGTTAGTTTGACCCCAGACGATTTCAAAAAGAAAGTTGAGATAACGGATGAAGAGCTAAATAAATTTTATGAAGGTGATAAAAATAACTACGAAGCACCAAAAAAAATTAAAGTAAAATATATTGAATTTGATCCGGCTAATTTCACAGTGAAAAACAAGATAGAAAATAAAGAGGTAGAGAACTACTACATAAAGAATAATTCCAAGTTCATTAAGCCTGAAAAAATAAAAGTTAGCCATATTTTAATAAAAGTTAATAATTGGGATGATAAAAATGAAGTTACAGAGGCAGGGAAGAAGGGAGTTGAAATCTTAAAGCAGTTACAAAACAATCAAAGTTTTGCTGAACTGGCAAAAAAATATTCTGATGATCCTAGTGGAAAAGATGGGGGTAAACTTGGTTTTGTAACAAGAGGAAAGTTTGTAAAGGAATTTGAAGAAGTTGCTTTTAATCTGAATGAAGATGAGTTAAGTGATATAGTGAAAACAGACTATGGATTCCATATTATAAAAGTCGATGAAAAAATACCAGAAAAGATAACTCCATTAAAAGATGTAAAAAAAGAAATCATTAAAACAATAACTGGACAACAAAAAAAGTCGTTATTCAAGAGTTATGTTCTTAATGTCTACAGAGATATATTAAAAGAAGGAAACATCACCGCCTATGAAAAAGAAAAACAAGATAATATAACTATAGATGAAATACCTTTCTTTACAACGGATGACCTAGTCTCACCTATAGAAACAAATATGGAAGTGATGTCATCACTTTTTGAGCTTGAAAGATCAGAAGTAAGCAAAATTACCAATATTAATAATAAATCTTACATATTTGAAGTTTCAGATATTCAGGATGAATATATACCAGATCTTGCCAACATTAAAGATGATGTAAAAAATGATTATATAACATTTAAAGCAGATGAAATTGCACATCAAGATGCAGAATCAACAGTAAAGAATTATAATGATATAAATGATATAGCTAGTTACTTCAAAACATCTGTAAAAAAACCTGCTTCTTTTAAACGTACCATGCCTATCCCTGAGATAGGATCCAACTCTACAATATCGGACTCCATATTTTCATCTAATGATAATACACTCATAGATAATATCTTTGATGCAAATGATAAAATATACATTATCAAGGTTAATAAGATTATTTTGCCAGATTTAAGCAGTTTAGAAAAAGATAGCCACCTTATTTCCAGTTACCTATTGAATATAAAATCCAGGGAAGCATTGAGAGAATACTTAGAAAATTTAAAAAATAAAACAAAAATTACTATCAATCCTGTTCTTAATTAGAACACTATTATTGTCCCTGTATTTTATATCCATGGATTATTTTTAAATTAGAATAAGTAATCCTATCCTGGTTTCACAATGCAGAATTAATGTTTTTATTATACATTTGTTGCTACAACCCCTTTATCTATCTTAGTTTAA
>Ga0209345_10002899_pt1 | contig 18238 bp, 13 predicted proteins | sample Cruoilmetagenom7_FD_187294 | JGI IMG/M metagenome (GOLD analysis project Ga0209345, IMG submission 187294) | Oil polluted marine microbial communities from Coal Oil Point, Santa Barbara, California, USA - Sample 7 (SPAdes) (version 2) | ecosystem: Environmental > Aquatic > Marine > Oil seeps ...
AAGATGGAAACAATTTCTGCGGCACCATATCCAATTACATGCACACCCAATATCTTTCTACTTTTTTTATCAAAGATAACTTTGATAAAGCCCTTAGTTGTAGATTCTCTTATCTTTTCAAGTCCAGGATAAGAGTATTTGACTGTTTGAATCTCATAACCGGATTTTTTTGCCTTCTCTTCAGTATAACCTACACTTGCTATATTAGGATCCAGACGCACAACCGTTGGGATATATCTTGATATATCAGGATAAGGCATTTTCAGTATCTCATTTGCAACTAACTCAGAAGAAACATTAGTATAGGCAAGGGATATATCTTTGTTAGTTGCATCCCCGACAACATAAACATTTTCATTTGTTGTTTGTAATCTCTCATTCAGGACAATCAGATCACCATTAGTAACAACACACGCCTTTTCTAATTCCAGATTTTCGATATCGGGAACGCTGCCTATTGACAAAAATATTTCCTCAGCTTCACACTTATCCCCTTTTTCAAAAAAAATAATCCCCTTATTACCAATTTTATCTATATTCGTTATCTTTGTATCTTTTAATATAGTAATACCCCTTTTTTTGAACTGTTCTTCAACTTTTTTTACAAGTTGGGGTTCAATGCCATTCAAAATCCTATTTTCCTTTTCAATAATAGTAACAGCTGAGCCCAGATTGTTACAATTAACAGCAAACTCACAGCCTGTAAAACCACCTCCAACAATAGCAATAGAAGATGGTATTCTACCAAAGCCCATTATATTATCATAACTCAACAAATTCACTTTTACAGGGATATCAAGTTTTTTTCTTACAGCCCCAGTAGCAATTACAGCTTTAGTAAATCCTACCACTGTTTTTAGATTTTCACTTTCAACCGCTATACTGTTTTTGTTTTGAAATACAGCTTTCCCCTGTATAAAACCAATTTTATTATCAGCTAATTGTTTTTCTAATACTTTAACTGTCTTATTAATTTTTGATTCAATAAATTTTTTTACTTTTTTTATATTTAATTTATAATTAAGGTTATCTCCGTTGGTATCAAGAAATTTTACTGTTGTGTGAGTAAAATTACTATACATTTTACATAGATCATATAGTGAATTTGACGCAATACTTCCCGAATAATGATAATTTCCACCCACCTTGTCACCGACAACAAGAATTTTCATACCTTTATTAGCAAGCATAGTAGCTGTATTCACACCCGATAATCCTGCCCCTATAATCACTACGTCATATTTCTGCATAATTTATAATTTAATCTCTTTTTTCTATGTTCCTGATTCCCATGATGACAAATAAGCTTTTTGTTTTTCACTAAGTTCATCAATATTTATATTTTTAGACTTCAGCTTAATAGATGCTATTTTGTGTTCTATTTCATAGGGCAGCGTATAAACCTTATTTTTTAACTTGTCCCTATTTTCAATCAAAAACTCAGCTCCTAATGCCTGAGTAGAAAAACTCATATCCATAACAGAAGCAGGATGCCCTTCAGCTGCAGATAGATTAACCAGTCTTCCTTCAGCCAAAAGATAGATTTTCTTCCCACTATTAAGAATATACTCATCAACATGTTTCCTAACATTTTTATTGATCTTTGTGGATAGCTTAGATAGGGCTTTTGTATCTATCTCTACATCAAAATGACCGGCATTGCATATATAACAACCATCTTTGATATTTTCGAAATGATCTTCTGAAATCACATCAATATCACCTGTAACAGTACATATTAGGTCAGCGTATTGCGCAGCTTCTTTCATAGGCATAACCCTGAATCCGTCCATTGAAGCTTCAAGAGCTTTAATAGGTTCTACTTCTGTAACGATTACATTTGCCCCCATACCCTTTGCTTTAGCAGCTAATCCTCTGCCACACCATCCATATCCTGCGACTGCAAATGTTGAACCAGCAAGAAGTATATCGGTCGCCCTTATAATACCGTCAAGCGTTGATTGCCCTGTACCGTATCTATTGTCAAACATATACTTCGTATGGGCGTCATTAACAGCAACTATGGGAAACTTCAAAACATTATCTTTTTCCATAGCCCTGAGCCTAATAACCCCTGTTGTAGTTTCTTCCATACTGCCATATAGAGTACTATGCAATTCAGGATGATTTTTTAATATTTCACTTACAAGATCTGCTCCATCATCCATCGTTATATTTGGAAAAAGCTTTATTGCTTCATTTATATGGTTATAATAGGTGGTATTGTCTTCAGCGTGGATGGCAAAAACGGGTATATCAAAATCTTTGACCAAAGACGCTGCGATATCATTTTGCGTTGACAATGGATTAGATGCACATAGAACAATATCTGCACCCCCAGCCTTTAGCGTTCTGGCAAGATTTGCAGTCTCCGCAGTAATATGCAAACAACAGGCCATTTTCAATCCGGCTAACGGTTTCTCTTCACCAAATCTATCTCTTGTTTGTTCCAATACAGGCATATCCTTATTAGCCCACAAAATCCTCTTTTTGCCTTCAGGAGCTAGATTTATATCTTCAATATCAAAATTTTTTGTCATATTAAGCCCCCAATTTGCCAGCTATCTCTTTTATTATCAATGCTCTATCCGTTTTTTCCCAAGGGAAACAATCTCTTCCAAAATGGCCATAGGATGCTGTTTCCTTGTATATAGGACGTCTCAGATCCAGTGTTTCTATTATTGATTTTGGAGTAAGATCAAATATTTTATTTACAATAATTTCTATTTCACTATCAGGGATGAGCCCTGTATTAAAAGAATTAACCATAATAGATACCGGCTCTGCAACGCCTATAGCATAGGCTAACTGTATTTCACATTTAGATACAATATCGCTTGCAACAATATTTTTAGCAATCCATCTGGAAGCATAAGCTGCGCTCCTGTCAACTTTAGAGGGGTCCTTACCACTAAAACATCCTCCTCCATGTCTTCCCATCCCACCGTATGTGTCAACAATTATCTTTCTGCCGGTAAGTCCGCAATCACCCATAGGACCGCCAACAACAAATCTCCCAGTAGGGTTAATATGATAAACCACGTTCTTTTCATCAATCATATTTTCAGGAATAACTGGCTTTATAACTTTTTCAATGATATCGTTTCTTAATGTAGAAAGCTGTATTTGAGAAGAATGTTGGGCAGAAACAACTATTGCGCTTACTTTTACAGGTTTATCCCCATCATATTCCACCGTTACTTGTGATTTACCATCAGGTCTTAAATATTTGAGAATGCCATCTTTTCTTATCTCTGATAATTTCATACATAGTTTGTGGGCTAACATAATAGGAAGAGGCATAAGCTCTTCTGTTTCATTACAAGCAAAGCCAAACATCATCCCCTGGTCTCCAGCGCCACCTGTATCGACACCCATTGCAATATCTACAGATTGTTTATTAATAGAAGTAACAACCCCGCATGTTTCATTATCAAAACCATATTTAGCTCTGGTATATCCTATATCTTTTATAGTGCTTCTCACAATCTGTGGTATATCAACATATGTTCTTGTGGTTATTTCCCCAGAAACAACTGCAAGCCCTGTTGTTACCATGGTTTCACAAGCTACCCTACTATGAGGGTCATATTTTAGTAATCCATCCAGGATGGCGTCAGATATTTGATCTGCCACTTTGTCAGGATGTCCCTCGCATACTGATTCAGATGTAAAGCAATGATAACCGTTTATTAACATAAAAACCCCTAATAATCATTAATTAGAAAACCGTATTTCTAGCTTCTACGACCTAAAAGCTACAGATTACTTTTTTTAGATTCTAAAATGATCTTACTCATTTTATCTTTATAATTCAATTTTAATACCTTGATTTCTTTTATCCTACTTTCAACTGCTGGCGGTAAATATTTCAAACTATAAAGAGCTTCCAGATCCTGTTCCAATTTTATATGTTCATCAAATAGTTTACTAAATTCACTATTTACTCGAATTAATTTTTGAACAATTTCATCGCTGTTAATAATCATACTCTAGCTCCTTTTATACTTTATTATATTTTTATAAAATAACCAGGAAATGCGCTAAAACCTCATAAGACAACATCTTCAAGCATTTTATTTTCTCCAAACTTTTTCACATAAAAAGGTTCATATGTTCTTTTGAAATCTAAAAAACATTTATGGGAAATACAACTTGCAATATTGATATTGTTATTATGATTATCTAATATAAATATATCCTTGGAGATATCCCTATCTTGTAGCAGAGTATAATCTGAATAGAGATGGTTTTTAAAATCATATTGTCTGAATAAATATTCCTTTGCGGGGAGCTTCATGGCAATTGATACATTGTTCATTCCCATTGCTAATGCAGCAGCATCTACCGTTGTTATACCGTTAAGTGGTTTATACAAAGACAACGTTATTCCCAATAACGCTGCAATCCCCACCCTTATCCCAGTAAAAGACCCAGGGCCTGTAATTATATAAAATTCATCCACATTTCCAATTTTCACATTAGAGATTGATAATAGATAGTCTATAGACTCTAAGAGTCTTTCATTTACAGATCTTTCGGCTGGATATATTATACTTGAGCCACACTCATCATTAATCCTTAACGAAACTGTAACGAAGAAACCTGAAGTATCAACTAAAATAACTGTCATTATTTAAATTTTAATTCATCTTATAGATTAGTCAAGTAACTTAACATAATATTATCAAATTATTTCAAAATCTCTAATAACCTGTATGTCCAAACCCACCTTCACCTCTTTTGCTGCCATTCAAACTATTAACTATTTCAATTTCTACCTTAGGTACATAGGAAAAAACAATCTGGGCTAATCTATCTCCTTTTTCATAAATAAATTTATTTTTACCAAAATTGATTAAAAGCATCCCAATTTCACCTCTATAGTCAGAGTCAATGGTACCCGGACTATTTAAAACAGTTACTCCATGCTTCATGGCTAAACCACTTCTTGGCCTAACCTGGGCTTCAAGATTGTCAGGCATCTCAATAAACACACCTGTCTTTATCAAACGATATTCTCCAGGCATTAACACACCATCTTCTCTGCTACATAAGTCCATGCCCGATGAACCATCAGTTTGATATTCAGGCGTATGCGCATCAGCGCTAACTTTTACGTTTACTGTCAAATGATTGTTACTGCGCATACGTATTATCTACTGATACTGCCATTATAAAATAGCTTTTCTTGATAGCTTAATCCTTCCTTGATTGTCTTTACCCATATATTTTACCTCTACAATACCACCGACACTCAAATGGTCTCCAATATTTTCAGTTCTCTCGTTACTATACTGTGAAACATGAAGAAGTCCCTCAACTCCAGGGAGGACTTCAACAAAAGCCCCATAATCAACAATTTTTTTTACTTTTGCTTTATAAATCTCGTTCTCAGATAGCTCCTGTATCGATCCTGATATCCTTTCTTTTGCCATTTCAATCATTTCTTTATCTTTACCAAATATATTAACCTTCCCATCATCTGATATATCAACAGCAACACCTGTATCTTCTATTATAGATTTTATGTTCTTACCACCAGGACCAATTAACAAACCTATCTTATCTGTTTTTATGGTCAATATCTCAAATCTTGGTGCCTTCGGTGACATTTCCTCTCTTGGAGCGGGCAACACTTCCTTCATTTTGTTTAAAATATATTTCTTCCCATCGTGTGCTTGTTTTAAAGCAACTTTCAATATTTCTCTATTTATCCCCTTTATTTTTATATCCATTTGTAAGGCTGTAATACCATCTTCTGTCCCCGCTACCTTAAAATCCATATCACCAAGGTGGTCTTCCATCCCAAGTATGTCACTAAGCACAACAAACTTATCATCTTCGTATATAAGCCCCATAGCAATACCTGCGACAACATCTTTGACAGGTATTCCCCCAGCCATAAGTGAAAGGCATCCCCCACATACAGTCGCCATTGACGAAGAACCATTTGACTCCAAAATTTCTGATACTATTCTAATAGTATAAGGAAAATCCTCTCCTTCAGGGATTATATATTTTAATGCTCTTTCGGCAAGTGCGCCGTGGCCAATCTCTCTTCTGCCAGGGCTTCTCATAAAACCTACTTCACCTGTACAATAAGGGGGAAAGTTATAATGCAACATAAACTTTTTTGAAGATTGTCCTTCAATACTGTCGATTTGTTGACTATCTAACTTGGTACCCAACGTAGCAGCCACAAGAGCCTGAGTTTCCCCTCTTGTAAACAAAGCTGAGCCATGAGCATTTGGCAATAGATCTACCTCAACATCTATATCTCTTATATCTGTAAAACTCCTTTCATCAAAACGCTTTCCTGAATCCGTAGTATAACGTCTAAAAACATTTTTCTCAGCAAGAGCATAAGCTTCCTTATATTGGTTAATTGTTAAGTTATCCATATCGCCATTAAAATCATTTATACTCTCTATAAATTGTTTTTTAATGCTATCTATACTATTTTTCTTCTGTGACACATCTGTTATAGTTAGAGCTTCTTCCAATTTTGGACCAACTTTACTAAATGTTTCCTTATATTTTTCATCAGGCACAGAAAAATCCACAAAAGTCATTTTCTCCTTTCCATGTTCCTTTCCCATTTCCTGCTGAACATTTACTATCTTATTAATCGCTTTCTGCCCGAACTCTATAGCGTCTATTACTTCTTCTTCCCTGGCATTTTTCATCCCTGCTTCAACCATAACTAGATTATCCACAGTCCCAGCCATAACCAGATTAATCTTTAGATCATCAAAATCGCCAGTAGAAGGATTGAGTATGAACCCATCATTTATCTTTCCAACCCTCACAGCACCTACAGGACCATCAAAAGGTATATTGGAGATTGTCAATGCCGCACTTGCTCCAATGAGTGCTAAAATATCTGATGAGTGCACCTCGTCCCTTGACACAACAGTTGCAATGACCTGCGTTTCATTCCTAAACCCTTTAGGGAAAAGTGGTCTTAAAGGCCTGTCAATAAGCCTTGAAATCAACGTCTCATTATCAGAGGGTCTGCTTTCACGTTTTAAAAACCCGCCTGGTATCCTGCCTGCAGAATATAACTTTTCTATATAATTTATTGTCAATGGGAAAAAATCTGTGTAATTCTGAGCTTCTTTGCTAGATGTTGCCGTTACAAGAACAATTGTCCCCCCCTGCCTGATCCAGACACTACCGCCTGCCTTTTTTGCCTTCCAGCCGGTTTCAATAGTTATAGGTTCATGATCATCGCTTAGTTGAATAGTTTTAATTACTGTTTTATCTCTCATTTATCACTTCCTCAGACCAAGGCTGTCTATCAAATTACGATACCTCGAAAAATCTTTTCCCTTTAAGTAGTCCAACAGTTTTCTCCTCTGACTCACCAACATTAAAAGCCCACGCCTTGAATGATGATCCTTTTTGTGCTTTCTAAAATGGTCTGTAAGATAGGTTATTCTCTCTGTTATAAGAGCAACTTGAACTTCAGGAGAACCCGTATCTCCATCATGAATTTTGAATTGTTCAATTACTTCTTGTTTTTTTTCCTTTACCAATGCCATTTTTATTCCTCCGTAAAACTAATTAGTTATTTTATATTTATATTAGGAAATACTTTATATATCTTCAAGGGGATGCTTGTTGCATCTTGCCATTTTGCAATTCCTAAGATATTTTTATTATTATCCATAATAAAATGATTTATAGCCTTATTTTCAACTAGCCTTGTATAATCCCCCCTTTTGGGAGATACGCCATTCATAACATCTTTAACAACCTTATTTTTAACAACAGCTTCTGGCCAGTTAAAAATATCATTCAATGGGGTAATAAATTTAGAAGGATTTTCCTTGTTTTTCTGAATATCCTCAAACTTAAAAGCATTTTTTATACTAAAAGGTCCATTTTTTGTCCTAGTCAATCCTTCAACAGTTGCAAAAGTCCCTAGTTTTTCTCCAAAAGAATTAACAAGGCTTCTAATATATGTCCCTTTGCTACAAGAAACCTGGATAATTGCGTTAGGATATTCATATTTCAGCAAGATTATATTTGCTATATTAGTAACTCTCATTCCACAATCTATATCTTCCCCTTTTCTCGCAAGTTTATAGGCTCTCACCCCTTTAACCTTCACCGATGAAAAAATAGGAATAGGTAAATTAATCTCTCCAATAAAAGCGCTTAAATGACCCTCAACATCTTTAATACTAGGCTTTAAATGAACATTTTCCTCCACAACTTTACCGGTAATATCAAAAGAGTCTGTTTTAATACCAAGTTTCATGTTTGCCAGGTATTCCTTATCCTTATTCATCAAATCATCAAATAGTTTAGTAGCATTATTTATACATATAGGAAGTACCCCTTCAGCCAAAGGATCAAGGGTTCCTGTATGTCCACATTTATTTAGTTGTAATAACTTTTTTACATTTTCTACAGCACGGAAAGAAGTTATACCACTCTCTTTATAAAAATTAATAATCCCGTTCAGAATCATTATGTATTTTCTCCATTATTCTACTTATTCTATCAGCATATTCCAAACTATCATCTATATGAAATTCAAGCGAAGGCATCTTTCTTAATTTTATCTGTAGTCCTAATTTGGACAAAATAAACCCTTTAGATTTATCAAGTTCAATCTTCATCTCCTTTAAATCCACTTTATTATAAGAGCTGAAATATATTTTTGCAGTTGATAAATCCCCTGCAACTTTTACATTAGTGATTACTATATCTTCTATCTTGGGATTTTTAATATCCATAAGAAATATTTTTGATAATTCATTTTGAATCATCTTTCCAATTCTTTTATCTCTAAACGACCTTTTCTGCATCAAACTATCTCTTTAAAATTCACTATCTAGAACCCACATTATACCTTGCAAATTTTTCAATATAACACATCAACAACAAAGATGTGGAAAATCAATAATCACTATCAACTACTGAATTTTCTCAGATCTATTTACATCTTCGATTGTTCTTTTTTCTTCAACTTTTTCATATACCTCAAACAGATCGCCCTCTTTGATATCGTTGAATTTACTCATACCAATTCCACATTCAAAACCAGAAACTACCTCTTTGACATCGTCCTTAAATCTTTTAAGAGATTCGATTACGCCCTCATAAATTACAATATTATCTCTTACAACCCTTGATAGAGCATTCTTAACTATTTTCCCTTCTAAAACAGTACATCCACCTATTTTACCAAGTTTAGGAACATTAAAAACCTCTCTTATTTCTGCTTTTCCTATTACTACCTCCTTTATGCCCGGAGATAATAAACCTTCTACCATATTTCTAATATCTTTAACCAAATCATATATTACAGAATATGTATGAATATTTGTCTTTTCTCTGTCACTAATAAATTTTATATTTTTATCAATCCTCACATTAAAACCCAAAACAACTGCATCAGATGCTGAAGCTAATAACAGATCTGATTCGTTTATTCCACCAATACCCCCATGCATAATATTTACTTTGACTTCATCGTTGCTTAATTTAGTCAGTGAGGATTTTATAGCTTCTAAAGACCCCTGCATATCAGCTTTAATAATTATATTTAATTCTTTTATTTCACCATATTTGATTTTTTCAAATATATCGTCAATAGACAATTGACTCTCTTGTGAAACTGTTGTTTTATTTTCATTCCCATGTCTTATTTCAATAAGTTGTTTGATAATATTCTCATCATTAATAACTAAAAACTTTTCTCCAGCAACAGGAGTTTCATTAATCCCCATCACTTCAACGGGAGTTGATGGACCTGCAAATTTTTGTATTTTACCTTTATAATCAAACATTGCTTTTAATTTTCCATAAATTGTACCTGTAACAACATAATCGCCTACTTTCAGGGTGCCTGTTTTTACTAATAATGTAGCCAACACGCCTTTACGGCTATCTAATCTTGATTCTATAACCACACCTTCTGCTGGTCTACTTTTATCAGCTTTCAATTCTAGAAATTCTGCTTCAAGCAAGATTTTCTCCAACAGATCATCTATACCCACACCATTTTTAGCCGATATTTCCTGAAATTGATTTTGTCCACCCCACTCTTCCGGGATAATATTCAATTCAGCTAATTGTGTTTTAACCTTTTCAGGGTTGGCATTGTCTTTATCTATTTTGTTTATTGCCACCACAACTTTAACGCCGGCAATTTTTGCATGGTCAATAGCCTCTCTCGTTTGAGGCATTACCCCATCATCTGCAGCGACAATCAAAACAACTATATCTGTAACGTTAGCACCTCTGGCCCTTAATGAAGTAAACGCCTCATGCCCAGGAGTATCTAGAAATACAATTGTATTACCATGAATATCTACTTCATAAGCTCCAATATGTTGAGTAATACCTCCTGCTTCTTTTTCTGCAATTTTTGTCTTTCTAATAGAATCCAACAACGAAGTTTTACCATGATCCACATGACCCATCACTGTTACTATAGGAGGTCTCGGTTCCTCATCAGCGGCATTATCCTTATAAACAGGGATTATATCTTCTTCTGTTACTGTATCAGTCATAAATTCAATATCAAATTCTACACCTAGAAGCACAGCCGTGTCATAATCAATCGTTTGATTTATAGTCACCAAAACGCCTTGTTTAGCTAATGTTTTGATTATACTAGAGGCCTTTATACCCATCAGTCCCGCTAATTCACTAACTGTGGTATTTTCTCCTATTTTGATCCTATTTACTTTGACTTTATCCTGCTTCATAGTCCTCTTCTCTTTTTTCTTTCTAGACTGGGCTTTGTGTTCAACTTTTTCATCTGCAATCCCAACTGCCTCAATCTCTTCATCAGGGACTATATCTTCATTCAGAACTAGATCCAAATCGTCTATATCTTTTATGATCTCTTTTTTCGCATATTTATCTTTTTTGACAATCTTCTTGGCTTTAACCTTTTTTTCCTCAACCAGCTTAGATTTTGTGTCTGCAATGCTTTTCTTTTTCTTTGAGACCTTAGTTTCATCGACAAGAGATTCAACAGGTGTTAATTCTTTACGAACCTCCTTTTGACCTTTCAGTTCTATGTCTGCAACTGGTGGTTTTCTATCTTTATGAATTGGTTGGGCAACAGCTTCCGTCAGTTTTTCAGTGGTTTCCGCAGGCTGAATATTCTTGTCAACAACCCCCGCCTTTTCAGACACCTCTTTAAGTTTATTTTCTTTTTCTATTCTTTCTCTACGCTCATCAACAATTTTTAAATTTCTTTCCAATTCATGTTTCTTTTTAAGTAGTTCATCTTTCGTTAACCGCTTTCTAACATGCGTGCCTTCTGCATCTTTCACCACAATTTCTTTATGTCTTGGATTCCTTTTGTGCCTTTCCAAAGCTTTTTTAAGCATATCTTGCCTTCGATCTATTTGCATTCTTTTCGGGTTTAGACCTAACGATTCAACTTCACCATCACCTATCATTTCATCTCCAGAAGTTATATCAAAACCCGCATCCTTAAGTTTCAAAATCGCTGTGTCCAAATCTATACCAGCTTGCTTTATAACTTCATTCAGCTTAAACTTACTCATATTTTAAACTCCATAAAATAACATGTTAGAGCCATAATAGGCATACTATATAACTTGCGTACCGAACAAAAATCAAATCTATTGAACGCACTATTATCAGTCTTCTAAATCTTCTAACTTAGTTGTTAAATAATCAATAGCGCTATTTACAATTTCGAGAGCATTGCCCTCTGTGGTATTAAGCGCAACCACTAATTCGTCAATTGACGCAGTTGACAACTTTTCTACATCATCAATACCTTTATCAATAAGCTTAGCAATTGAAATCTCATCTAAACCCTCTATATTCTCCAAATTGTATAATTCATAAAACTCCTTCCATTCCTGTTCCTGTTCATGTATTCTACTTTTTTTGATATCATTATATTCGCTTTCTTTCAAAATATCAAATTTCCACCCTAACAATTTAGACGCCAGTTTTACATTTTGGCCTTTTTTTCCTATAGCTAAGGCGAGCTTCTCATCTGGTACAATAATCTCCACTATGCTATCTTCTTCAAAAATATTCGTCTGAAGCACTTCTGCAGGAGATATTGCATTACAAACAAATTTGATCATATCATCTGACCATTCCAAAACATCAATTCTTTCACCTTTCAGTTCGTTGCTTATAGCATTAATTCTCATTCCTTTGATGCCGATACATGCTCCTACAGGATCAATATTACTATTGGTAGTATATACAGCTACTTTGGCTCTGTCACCAGGTTCCCTGGCCACAGCTTTTATTTCTATAATACCTTCGAAAACTTCAGGAATTTCTACTTCAAACAACTTTTTAAGAAAATCGGGATGCGTTCTGGATAATATCAATTGAGGCCATCCTCTGACAACTCTGATATCTAATAATAATGCCCTAACATATGCAGATCTATTAAAAAAATCACCGGGGATAGACTCCCTCCTAGGTAGAATTGCCTCTGTCTTGCCTATATTTATAACAGCATAATCTCTTTCACTTTTTAACACAACACCCGTAACTATTTGGCCAACTCTTCCCTGGAACTCATCATATATCATCTGTTTTTCGGTATCTCTTAAACTTTCAAAAAGTTTTTGTTTGGCGAGAATAGCAGCTTGTCTTCCCAGACTCTCAAATGTCACAGGGACCATTATCTTTTGTCCCAATCTAACATTTATATCTAAAACTTTTGCATCTTCAATATCTATTTCCAACCATTGATTTTTTTTAATATCCACAACTTTTTTAGGAATTAAGATACCAATTTCGCCCTTTTCAAGATCTATATTTATATCCAGATCACAATCCTCTCCACATTTTTTGGAAATTATTGCAACTATTATTTCCTGTAATAAAGCTGATAACTGTTCCTTGCTTAAACCTTTATCTCTACTGAGCTCATCTGCAATTTTTGATAATTCCTTAATCATAATGCCCCCTAAACTTCAAATAGCAACCTGGTTTTCCTGATTTTTATCAAGTCAAGATATCCCCATCAGACAATCTTCCACAAGTACGTGAATAACTATCCAAAGAATCTGGTTTACTGTCTAGCATATACATTAAAACAAATCCAGCTTTTTCATCACAGTATACTGTAACAGAAAAAAACCGATTATAACCTAACATAGCAATAAATAAAAAATTCAAAAAAACGTTAAACCTTTCAATAGTTTCAATTTCACCATACAAACATTAACATCTGTTGCAAAAAAATAAGCGGGTTAACACCCACATATTATTAAGCTAGCACAGTTACATTATTTTATCAATACATTTTTAACAAATGTCAAACCAAAGTAGAAATGTCCCCTTTAAGTTTTTCATCATTTACCTGTAATTGCCATAGTAGAAACCATCCATCCAATTTTTCCTTGATTTTGGTTGCATTTGCTTATTATAATTTAATATCTTTTTTTGTTGTTTTTCATTAAGTTTAAACATTGCTTTTTACTGCCCGCATACACGGGCCCCCCGCAAATCCTGATTTGCTGGGTTGTCATCCCCACCCAGCCGCCCAAACCCTTACGGGTTTTGTCTTAAATGTTGATCTATTAAACCAGTTATTTCTTTAACAGAGATTTTTTTACATAGATTTTATGATATAGAGGTATATATCAAAACAGATAAATCTATCTAAAGATTATTTTTAGGAACTAGAACCACTCCACGGGCCAAGTTTTCCTTATCATCAGGATATAAAATTTCGTTGTCAAAGGAAAAATATTTTCTTGAATATGGATTATCCTGCTCCATAATATCAGCAAAAGTAGAAAGCAAACCGTTATGATGCCTTGAATTTACATATACTTTCTTCGATCGGCTAGCAGCTTTTTTATATTTATAATTTATCTTTTTTATAGAAAACTCCCTATCTAAAAACACTCTTTTTAACTCTTTAAATTTAATATTCATATGCCCGCTTTTAATACTAATATTTTTATCCCATACATCCTTTGCACTGACAGGAATATTAGTTGATAGGATCCCTCCAAATATACTTGCCATCTTTACATCAGATATTAAACTGTTATTTTCCACGACTACATCTGTTTTGATTATATATCCATCTATAGTTGTATATGTTTCAGCTTTTTCCATAGGTGATAAGACAGGAATTATAAAATCTGCCTTTTCAGAAAATGAATTTCTAAACATATCAACAACCACTATACATTCCAGAGAGTCTAACAAACCGAGCAATTCATTATTGTGCAAACTGGTCTTAGATGGATAGAAGTCCGCTGATATAAGACATTTGACTTTACCCAGCCGCACATCTTTTATTAAATTTTCCGCAGAATATCCATTGTCATAAATACCTGAATTGAGCATCCCCATAAAATTCGCCTTTTCATTCAGAGGAAAGAGATTCATAATCTTATTATAGTCAATAAACTGTAAAAAACTGAAAACTGATTCCAAATCAGCTTCAGAGAAAATATATTCATTCCCTATTACAACTGTTATATTATCTGCTTTTTCTACAATACTTCTAATATCAGTAAAAAGCTTGTCTTTAGAATTTTTAATTTTCTCAAATATATTTGCAAAATCACCATAATCGGCCAATAGACTTCCCTTGGTGAATGAGTCATATTCATATTTTTTTAAACCTATGGTGTATAAATTAGCCCCATTTCCAACAACCGCTTGAATAATTTCCCATTTTATACCAACAGCTTCTGATACAAGGTCTGACCCTATTACAAAAATCAGATCAGATTTCTTAATGTTCTCTAGACTTCCAATACTGTGGTATGTTCCTATAAATTTTTTATAATAATTGAAAAATTTATTGCCGTTCAATTCCAGATCAGAAATAATTTTGTTACTGCCCAATCCATCTATTATATCTAGATAATTGTAAATAGCTTCATTAGATAATCTAGAACCAACAATAACAGCAATAGAATCTTTACCAAATTTCTCTACAACTGCCATTATTCTTTGTTCCAGAATTTCCATAGCTCCTTTCCATTTAGACTCTGTAAGTCCTCCTGAAAAATTTACCACAGGATTTTTAAGTTTTACAGGGTTGTACAAATAATTGTAACCATATCTTCCAAGTGAACATATATAGCTATCTTTTGTGCTCTTTCCTCTTAATATTTTATTATCATGAATATCATACTCTACCTTGCACCCCACAGGACAGATCGCACACACTGTCATTTTACTTTCAAGGTCCCAGGGTCTTATTTTATGCTTATAACTCTTGTCCAGTAGTGCTCCAACAGGGCATACGTCTACACAAATGCCGCAAAAATCACAATCAAGATTTTTTCCATTTGAAGAGGTAATTATACTATTGTACCCTCTGCCATCAATCTTTAGAGCACTGCAACCGGTAATTTCATGACACACTTTTACACATCTTTCACATAACACACATAGATTCCCATCATAGATTATCATCTCCCAATCTGAGACAGGCCTATTAGGCTTTTTTAGAGAAATATTTTCCTCGGTTATGCCAAATTCGAATGCTAAATCTTGAAGCGTGCATTCTCCACCTTTATCACAAACTGGACAATCCAGGGGATGTTTTAATAATATAAATTCTAGCATAGCCTTACGATTTTCCAGGACCTCTGGAGTATTGGTGTTAATAACCATCCCTTCAGAAGCGTAAGTGGTGCATGACGCCACAACTCCCACAGTTTCAATTTCTACAAGACAAAGCCTGCAAGCTCCTGTAGGAGTGATCTCTTTTAAAAAACACATAACTGGAATATATATATCATTTCTTCTTGCTACATCCAAAATTGTTTCGTTATCAAAATATTCAAGAGTTGAGCCATCTATGGTAATATATCCCATTAATTATCCTCCTCCACACGCTCCAGCACCAACATAGCCATTCTCATACACCTCATGCATCTGCTTGCCTCAAGATATGCCTGCTTGGATGTAAAAGGTTTCTCAACTTCATCAAAAGAATTAGCCCTCTCTTTATATGTCAACGCATGTTGCTTAACTCTGGGGATTGTTGCAGGTTCACAAATTTGTTCATCTTTATCAAATACAACCCTGTTTTTATATAGTAGCAGCTCTAGATTCTCCTCATCTGTTAAATAGGGCTTACCTTCCATCATATATCTATCAATCATGCTTGCTGCTCGCCTTCCTGCAGAAACTGCCCTAACAACAGTATCTGGTCCCCACTCGCAATCTCCTGCAGCAAAAACAGCTGAAGTAGCTGTCATATATAAATCTTCTTCAACATGGATTGTATTCCATTTGGTAACAGCTATTCCATCTTCCTCTCCCAGAAAGTCAAGATTGGGAAATTGACCGATAGCAGGGATAATGGTATCACAATCTAAAGTAAAATTTGAATCTGGAATAGGAACTGGTCTTCTTCTACCAGATTCATCAGGAGCTCCTAACTGCATTTTTACACACTCAACAGAAACAACATCATTGTTCTCAGCTATCACCTTCACAGGGTTAACCAGGAAATGGAGTTTTACTCCCTCAGCCTCAGCTTCATCCACCTCCCACGCCTCTGCAGGCATCTCATTCCTTGATCTTCTATATACAAGATTAACATCCTTGACGCCTAATCTAACTATAGTCCTAACACAATCTATAGCTGTATTTCCTCCACCTACGACGACAACTTTTTTACCGACAGTAACCTCTTTACCTAAAGCAACAGCCTGTAAAAAATCGATTCCACTTTTCAGCACACCTTTATAACCTAATTTTTCACCTTCAACGCCCATAGCCCTGCTTTTGAAAGCTCCAACTGTAAGTAAGACAGCATCATAATTCTCTTTTATTTCATTCAAAGAAACATCGCTCCCAAGTTTCTTGTTGTATTCAATTTCCACTCCCAAGGATAATATGGCATCTATCTCAGCCTGGAGCAAATCCCTTGGTTGCCTATATTCTGGTATCCCAACCGCTACCATACCTCCAGCTTTAGGCAGCATCTCTAAAATCTTGACCTTATGCCCCTTTAACGCAAGGTAATAAGCTGCAGTTAACCCGGAAGGACCACCCCCCACTACACACACCCTTTTCCCGGTACTCTCTACATTATTGTCAACAATTTCACCTTTGTTATGATAATATTCGTAGTCCCATGCATACCGTTTTAATGCCATAATATTGACCGGCTCCTCTAGTAGCCCTCTTCTACAATTCGATTCGCATGGGTGTGGACACACCCTTCCACATACACCTGGAATTGGCATTGTTTCTTTAATAATAGAAAGAGCATCTAAAGGTCTAAAGTCTTTAATCGATTCTATGAACTCAGGAATTTTAATATTTGCATTACAGCCGTAAGTACAAGGAGTTGTGAGATGTTTTACGTACTCGGTACCTTGCAGCTTACTTAAAACCATCCCTTTAATTTCATCCTGGAAATGTTCCAAAAAATTCTTAAGTGGAATTGTTGAAGTTGGAGCAACTGTACATTTAGAAGAATTATATATTGCAGAGATCATCTTAAATACCCGTGAAACATTATCTTCAAAATTTTCTCTGAAATAAAGAGTTTTAAGATACTCAGAAAGAACTCTTGTCCCAGTTCTGCCGGCAAAACATCTACCACAGCAACCGTACTCACTGATATCTTTCATATACTTTATAAGAACTGCCAGTATATCAGTATCTTCATCAAACACCAGAAAACCGTTCCAGTTAACAAAAGCTTTTACATTCTTCTTGTTAATTATAGTATCAATTTTTATAGGAGCAGATGACCTGTCAGATTTATCAATATCTCTATTGTCTATTAATTTGTCATTCCAGTAACCGTAATACAACTTCGCCATGCAACACCTCTAGACTGTATACAATATACAACAATTATCATTAATATATGTCAATGTCTATACATAATATGTCAAATTGTCATAACTATTTGGTAATGTCCCCTTTAAGTTTTTCATCATTTACCTGTAATTGCCAAAATGATGCCATCCATCCAAGTTTTCTTTGATTTTGGTTGCATTTATTTATTATAATTTAATATCTTTTTTTGTTGTTTTTCTTTATGTTTAAACATTGCTTTTTACTGCCCGCATACATGGAGCCCCCGCAAATCAGGATTTGTTGGGTGTGCCCGCATACAGCCCCACCCAGCCATCTTACATTCATCAAACTGGAAGCCTCTTTAAAGTTATCCTCTTACCTTGTACCAGGTGTAAGCAGTTCAACCTTTTAAGCTCCTTTTTGCTCATAAAAGACCTTTGCACAGGAAGAATGTAAACTAATA
>Ga0209345_10002900_pt1 | contig 18237 bp, 16 predicted proteins | sample Cruoilmetagenom7_FD_187294 | JGI IMG/M metagenome (GOLD analysis project Ga0209345, IMG submission 187294) | Oil polluted marine microbial communities from Coal Oil Point, Santa Barbara, California, USA - Sample 7 (SPAdes) (version 2) | ecosystem: Environmental > Aquatic > Marine > Oil seeps ...
ATCAAAAAACCAGTAAAACGCCATCATCATTCCAGGTGTTTTTTTATAACTTGTATCAAACATAAATCTTTTAGCATCTTTAGTAGGGACGTAGATAACTTCTATTTCCTCTTCGTGCAGACCGCCGCCCTCATCTATTTTCATACTATCGTCTAATTCTGCATAATAGAGTATTTGTGAGGCTCCTGAGATGCCTACACTTGTGTAAAAAGTAGTGATATAGTCTAAGTTCTCAACAGAGACATCATATCCGCACTCTTCTAGTATCTCTTCTTTTGCAATTTGTACATTACTGACACTTTTATCTATGATTCCTGCACAGAGTTCATGCATATGACCATCTGTTTTAGTCATATTAAGTACTGCAGGACGAAGTTGCTTTACTATTACAAAGGCATCTTTTTCTCTGTGCCACAGTAGAATAGAAACACTGTCATGAGAGATTACAGCTTCCCATTTTTTCTGTACACCTTTTTGAGTGTAGTTAATTAGCATGGGTTTTATGAAGTTTGGACTTTTTAATTCAGTGATTGAATCTATTTTATCCATCAAGTTCAACTTTTTCTTTTTTTCTTTCATTAAAAAAATAAGATTCATTTTGAAAAGGTGATTGTTTCTTAAATGCAGTCTCATTATTTAAGTGAAGTTGAATGCTCTCATCATAATTATCTTTGAGTTTCATAAATGCTTTTTTCTCGTTACCTTTAAGTTTTTTAGTTGTAACTTGAACAACTCTTAGAGGGTTGGTTGCACGACCATGCTTACGCAGTTCGAAGTGTAAGTGTGGACCAGTTGAACGTCCGGTTGAACCGACATAACCTATAGTCTGTCCTTTTTTTACATATTTACCGCGTTTGATACCTCTACGAAATGATTTAAGGTGAGCGTATCTAGTCTCATAACCATCATCATGACGAATTTTCACAAGTTTTCCATAAGTTCCAAGATAAGAGGCATAGATAACTCTACCGCTTCCTGCAGCAACAACTGGTGTTCCACGTCTAGCCGCATAATCTACTCCTAAGTGAGCCTTCCATTTTTTAAGAACAGGGTGGAACCTGCGTTTTGTAAAATATGATGAGATTCTAGCTCCTCGAACAGGGCGAGCAAGTAAAAAGCCTTCAACTTCATGAGCTTTTTCATCATAATATCTCTCATCATCATTGAGATAGATATAGTGGCTTTTTTTCTTCATCTCAATCATTGCAACTTTAAGTGTTGGCATAGAAAAAGGCTCTCCAAGACGATATTTCTGATCATAAATCATAACCAACTTATCACCTTTTCGGATATCTCTTTTAAAATTAAGAGAGTTTCTATAGTTAGCAACAAAAATTTGAGCCAGTTTTTTTGAACCTGTCTCTTTTAAAATATTATAGTGGGGTGAATGTGTAATTTCTAATGTAAAAGACTCTGTTTTTGTAGTGCTTACAATTGGAATAGCTTCAAAATTATATTTACCAGCATGTTTATATATGTGAATTTGAAGTTCGTCATTTAGTGGTAGTAAAACTTGTTGGATCTCTCCATTTGAATCTTTTAAAATTTGGCAATGCACACCAGCTCTCATCTCTTCTGTCAATCGTTGATCATCTTTATCGAGGTTGTAGTAGAGAGTTCTAACCGGAAGATTGTTGTTTTCTAAAAAAACTAAATATGTTTCGCCGTTTATCCAACGAAAACGTTCGACTTCATTTGCAAGAATAGCTATTGGGAGTAAAAAAAGTATGAAAAAACGTATCAAATTCTAAGCCTATAATAAATTATTTGTGAACTTTAACAAAATTTGGCTTAGTCTGAGGTTTGTTAGATATAATCGCAATATAAATAATTAAATAAAGAAGAGAAATGAAATATATACTTATACTTTTACTGGCTCTGTTTGAGTTAAATGCAGGAGTTGTAAAGTCTCCAATTGTAAGCTTAGATAGTGACGCGCAGATAGCAACGATTAAGATAGATAAAATAGATGTAGGTATGAGCGGTTTTATAGTTCATGAAATTGCTCCAGAGCATACTAGTATTTTGAAAAATGTGGTTGTTAGCAGCTATGATAAAAATACACAAGTTGCTACTTTAGAGATGAGTGATTATTCAGGATTAAGAAATAATGCTCTGCCAATAGGTAACTGGAGTGTTCAAGTTGGAGACAGAGCAGTTTTTGCTTTTGGATACTCACGTGCTTTGTTAGTTGCACCTAGTGAAGAGATTTATCACCAGGTAAGTAAAGGTGTAAACATACAGTGGATTCACCCAGATATATTTGCAACGATACTTTCATTTCGTGGACATCCAACACCTTTCAAAGAAGACTTTAAAGCTATGAGTGATGCGAGTAGTGTAGGTCTGGTTTTTATATATTTAGATAAAAAACTTTTCATGCTTGATATTAAAAGCTTTAAGATTCTAACTATAAATGATGCTCCTTTGATTCAAGACAGTGTGAAACTTCCATTTTATACAAGAGTTCAAGAGATTGATGCCGCTTGGTGGGGAGAAGGTAGTAATGAGTTAGAGTCTTATGAGCCACACTACTATGAACTTTTAGTTGAGTCAAATAAGAAAAATAAAAAATTATATGAGATTATTAAAAATGGTGATGAGAAACTTCACGATCTTTTAGATGATTTCGAGATAGGAAATTAATTATGATTGAAGCTAAACATTTACAACATTTCACATCGCTAGTTGGTGATGATAATATTTACAGTGATAAAGCTCATTTAATTGCATACTCATATGATGCTACACGTGAGCATTTTGAGCCAGATGCAGTTCTTTTTCCAAGAGATGAGAATGATGTTAGTGAGATTTTAAAGTACTGTAACGAACATAAGATTGTTATAGTTCCTCGTGGGGCTGGAAGCGGTTTTACAGGTGGAGCACTTCCTAGTTCTGGTGGAATTATTCTTGGTTTTGAAAAGCACATGAATAAAATCTTAGAGATAGATATGAAGAACATGGTTGCTATAGTTCAGCCGGGTGTTATTAATATGGACCTACAGCGTGCAGTTGAAGAGGTGGGTCTCTTTTATCCGCCAGACCCGGCATCACAAGACTACTCTACTATTGGTGGAAATGTGAGTGAAAATGCAGGTGGTATGCGTGCTGCAAAGTATGGAATCACTAAAGATTATGTAATGGCTACTCGTGCAGTTTTACCAAATGGTGATGTGATTAAAGCTGGGAAACGTACTATCAAAGATGTTGCGGGGTATAACATCAGTGGAATTTTAATAGCTTCAGAGGGAACACTTGCCGTTTTAACTGAGATAACTTTAAAGCTTATACCAAAACCTAAGATGACAAAAACAGCGATGGGGATTTTTCCAACTGTAAATGATGCGATGGAAGCAGTTTATAAAACAATGGCAAGTGGAATAACTCCTGTTGCTATGGAGTTTTTAGACAACTTGACTATCCGTGCGGTTGAGCAGACATTTAACAAAGGTCTTCCTGTAGATGCAGGTGCTCTGCTTGTAACTGATGTTGATGGAAACCTTGAAGATGATTTAAATTTTCAACTGGCACAGATAGAGAAAGTTTTTGGTGAGAATGGATGTAGTGAATTTAGAATCGCAAAAGATGATGCAGAAGCTGCTGATATCTGGTTTGCACGTCGTAATGCTTCACCTTCACTTGCAATATATGGAAGTAAAAAACTCAACGAAGATGTAACGGTTCCTCGTGCAGTACTTCCTGAACTGCTTGAAAGATTTTACGCTATTGCAGAGAAATACAATGTAAATATCCCATGTTTTGGGCATACTGGTGATGGTAATGTTCACACAAACGTGATGGTAGATGGAAAAGATCCTGAGCAGGTTAAGATTGCTTATCAGGCGATAGAAGAGGTTTTTCAAGCTACTGTTGATTTAGGTGGAACACTTTCTGGTGAGCATGGTATCGGCCTTGCAAAAGCACCATATATGGGAATGGCATTTACAGATGAAGAGATGAACCTTTTTAAATCTATAAAGACTGCGTTTGACCCAAACAATATTTTAAATCCTGCAAAGATGGGACTAAACTAGTAAAAAGGCTAAATATGCCAATGAGCAAAGAGAAGTTAAATTATATCTTTAGACATCTGAAGTTTTTTATCGGTACATTTATTGATAAAGAGCTGACTCTTTTTGCTGCCTCACTCAGTTTTTACACTATCTTTACAATTATCCCGCTTCTTTTAATAATGCTAACTCTTTTAACTTCTCTTCCTAGTTTTGCAGAGCACTATGAGACTATAAAAGTATTCATATTTTCAAATCTTATGCCTGTAAACTCTGAAGCTATAATGGGACATATAGACGGCTTTTTAGAAAATTCTACGAAGATGGGAATGGTAGGTTTGGTTATGGTTTTAGTAGCTTCACTTCTGTTCTTTAAAAACTTTGAATATATTGCAAACAGAATTTTTCATGCAAAACCTAGAACACTTTGGGAGTCAGTTACAACATACTGGACTATGCTCACGTTAACTCCGATAGCATTGGGGGTTTCATTTTATATTACTGGATATATAGCAACCCTGATGGCTACAAACACTCTGACCTCCGGTCTTGATATTTTACCTCTAGTTCCATATATAATTATATGGGCACTCTTTTTTCTCCTGTTTCAGATTAGTGCAAATGTTAAGATAAACCCAAAAGCAGCTCTAATTAGCTCTTTTTTAGTTTCAGTAGTATTTAGTATTTCAAAAAATGCGTTTATATATTATGTATTCATGAATAAATCCTATACAACAATGTATGGCTCTTTTGCGATTTTAATGTTTCTGTTTTTATGGATATATGTCTCTTGGATAATCTTTATATATGGACTAAAACTATGTCACATTATAAATAGAGTATATCAAAACAGAGAGACCAAAGCTAAGTAGTAGATAGCTGAAGCTTTTTTTATAAATGGACGCTATGGAGAGGTTTATATAGAGTATTAGCCATTTCCAATCTAGAGAAATTTTTATATCACTTGTATTTAAAGAGAGTAGAAAATTTAAAACAGAGTCTAACAAATCACCTTGATTAATTATATGCAAAAGTATACTTAGCGGATAAAAGAGAGTAAAGAGTGATGTCCATATTATTGAGAGCGGATGATATACACTAAAGTTTCCAAAGATAACTATAGAATAGGGCAGCATGAGAATATATACCCAAAATGGAATTAATATAAACTGCCATAGTTTGGATAGCTCTTTAAAATGAATGTCAGATAGCTTAAATAACTTAACAAAAGAAGTAAATACTTGTATTATTTGATATAATACTCTACAATAAAGTATATATGACTTAACAAATATGCTTAAATAAATTAACAATATTACATATAATGCTTAAATAGATTAACAAAACTACAAATTAAGGGGATGATTTGTCAGCTCGTAAGATACCAAAAAGCTACCGTAATGTTACTGGTCAAATATCTTCTCACAAATCCAATAAACCTATCTCTTTTGAATCCAAACTTGAACGCGACTTTTATCTAATCTTTGACTATGAGCTAAATGTCATCTCCATTCAAGATCAACCTATTAGAATTGAATATGTAGAAGAACGAGATGGAAAAGCAAATATTCGTTCATATACTCCAGATGTTTATATAGAAAGAACAGAAGGTTATCCAAACATCATTGGTGAAGTAAAATACTATAATGATTTAAAAGAAGACTGGGCAAGATTAAAGCCTAAGTTCAAGCAAGCTATCAAATATGCAAAACAACAAAAAGAACCTACTGTATTTGTAATCTTTACGGATAGATGTAAAAATATTTCAAATAAAGACTATATCCGTAATATCCACTTCCTAGATGACTATAATGATTACGCAACAAAAGATTATGAGTCTATTAAAGATTTATATTCAGATGGGGATACTATCGGAGATATTCTGGAATATTATTCAGACGATAAAATGGAACAAGCTCAACTGGTTCCATCAATATGGGCACTAGTCAAACAACAAATCATAGAAGTTGATTTAACTCAATGGCTTACTCTTAAAACAAAAATCTTATCTATTAAGGATCCAAATGATATTGAACTTAGATGAAAACTCAACCGTATATGTGGTTGATAAACCATACCGTCTTCAAAAACTTTTAGATCATGATAAAGTCTTAGCTATTGATATTGAAACGGGAGAGCCAAAGGTTTTAAAGATAGCTCACTTATCTTCTGCTCCGGTATCAACACAAGAAGATATCATTACTGATATTTCAGAAATACCACAACATCAATTACAGGAAGCAGAGAAAAAACTAGAGGCTATCACTCCTATACTAAATAGTACATCTAGAAAAGAAATAGATGCTAGGGCAGATGAAGTTGGTGTATCTTATGTAACTCTTTACGCCTGGTTGAAAAAATATCGATCAACTGGACTATTAACTTCTCTTGTAAGACGATCAGGTAGAGGTGGTCCAAGTAAATCTAGATTACTTCCTGCAGTAGAAGAAATAATCAATTCTGTCATCGAAGAGTTTTACTTAACATCCTTGAAACCTAATACTAAAAAAACACATGAGCGTATAGCATCTTATTGTCATAATGCTGGATTGCCAATTCCAAGTAAAGACACAATACAACGAAGGCTAAATAAAATAAGTCAGAGAAAGACGGCATTGAAACGCGAAGGCAAAAATGCGATACGAGAGTATCTACCGTTAGAACACGGTGGTTATCCAGATTATGTAAAACCAATGCATACTATACAGATAGATCATACACCAGTAGATATTATGCTTGTAGATGATATCTATAGAACAGAGCTAGGTCGCCCTTACATAACATTAGCAATAGATGTATACTCCCGTATAATTTCAGGATATTACATATCTTTTGAAGCCCCAAGTTATATGTCAACAGCTATGTCTATTATTAGCTCTGTATTGCCAAAAGATGAGATAGTTAAAAAGTATAATCTAACTTCCGACTGGCCAGTTTATGGTATCCCACAATTTATTCATTTGGATAACGCAGCAGAGTTTAGAGGTGAAAACCTAAAGCGAGTATGTAAAGATTACAATATAAACCTTATTTGGAGACCTGTTGGAAGACCTCACTTCGGTGGTCATGTAGAGAGATTAATAGGAACACTAAACCAAGACATCCATATTTTAGAAGGGACAACTTTTTCAAACATAAACCAGAAAGGTGAATACAATCCACAAAAAGAATCAATAATGACACTCTCTGATTTTGAGGAATGGTTAGCTGTTCTTATTGTAGATAAGTACCATAATACACTACATAGTGGCATAGGTATGACACCACTCCAAAAATATAATGAAGGGATATTTGGAACCGATACGCAACCACCAAAAGGATTACCTCCAATTATAGAAGATCAACTTAGATTTAGAGTCAATATGTTGCCACAAGAAGAAAGAACTATTCAAAGAGATGGAGTATCCATAGATGGTATTAAGTATTATCATCCAATCTTTGAGACATTTATAAAACAAAAGGATCCAAGTGATAAGAGGAAGAAGCGTATATTTAATTTTAGAATAGATCCACGGGATATATCTAAAATTTATTTCTATAATCCAGAAGAAAAAGAATACTACGAAATTCAATATCAAAACCAATCATTCCCTGCAGTTAGTATATGGGAATATAGAGCAGCTAAAAAATATCTAAAAGATCAAAAAAGTAGAAAATACAATGAATACGAGGTCTTTGACGCTATCAATAGATTAAGAACAATTGCCCTTACAGCATCTTCTAAAACAAAAACCCATAGACGACTAATGCAGCGAAACACGAAAAACAATGAACCTGTACTAAGTGTTGAAGAAGCTGAAAATATGAAACGGCGCAAAACTGTGAATATAGACTATAATGATGACTATGATGAAAGCAACCCTTACGGCGATTTAAAACCATACGAGGGGATAGAGGATTAGCATTGGAAGAACATATTGAGCGGTTAACAAAATCTGCAAGAACTACATTGGACTTACCTAATGAAGATAGAATTGTAAAAATACAACAACAAACCTGGATACCATATGAGCAAGCTCATAAACTCTTAGAAGAGTTGGACTTTTTGTTTAATTACCCGCAAAAAGATCGTATGCCTAATCTTCTAATAGTTGGAAGCACAAACAATGGAAAGTCAACTATCCTAAAAAAGTTTATGAAGAAATATCCAGATTATGTGACGGCAGAAAATACGAAACAGCCCATTGTATATATCCAAGCTCCAACAAGTGGTGGTAGTGATGCTTTATATGAGAAAATATTAGATGCAGTAAATTCACCATACAGTACACACCATACAGCATCTCGTAAAGAAAAACAAGCAGGTGAAACTTTAAAAACACTGCAAACTAAAATGTTAATCATAGATGAGTTTCAAGATATATTTCACGGTGGACCAGCAAGAGAGAAAAAGTTTTTAGCAACAGTGAAGCATCTTAGTAACCAACTACAAATACCTATTGTCGCCGCTGGTGTTGAAACAGTTCAGCAAATCATATCCAAAGACCCTCAAATGGCAAATCGTTTTGAACCAATATTTTTGTCTAAATGGCAGTTCGGTGATGATTATATGAGACTACTTATGAGTATTGAGACAACTCTTCCATTAAAGGAACCATCATTACTTCATACTAAGAAAATTGCTGCGTTATTATATGGAATGAGCGAAGGAATACTTGGCGAGTTAATGACTGTAATTGAAAGAGCTGGTGTATTAGCAATCAAGAAGGGCAAAGAAAAAATAGATGAAGAGATTTTAAAGTCCATTAGATTTACAAAACCTGCTGATCGTAGATTATTAAAAAGTGGCCATTAGTACCTGAACCATTTGAGGATGAACTTCTTTCATCCTTCCTCGCAAGAACAGCATATTGTCATTACACAGACATGCATACACTCTTTGTAAAATACTGGTCTAAAACAAATTATTCAAAAGTTGATATAGACGCACACAATTACCCTGAAAGCTTTTGGAATACATTATCTACTCTAACCGGAGAAAGTATTGCTCGACTCTATATGATGCGTTTAAATCAATATGAGGGCTATATAGATGAAGATGTCAGTCATAACGGGAAATGTAATTGGATAGTTCCAGGTGGGCATAGAGATAAGGTTAAAAATAAGTTCTACAATCTAAGATATTGCCCTGAATGTTTGCGCGAAGCTACCTATTTCAAATTAGAATGGAGATTACTATATATAACTATCTGCACCAAACACAAAATCTATCTTAATGTAGACTGTCCACAGTGTCATCAAAACATAAAACTAAAACATGTTAATGTATTCCAAAATATAGATCAATGTAATTGCAACTATTATCTAAGAGAGGCTCCAAAAAAGAAGGTTAAACAAAAAGATCTCAAAACACTCAATAAGCTCAACAATATTGCCACGCAGGGTTACATCATTATCAACGGCAAAGAAGAACACTCTATAGGTTTCTTTTTCATATACCGCATCATCACATCCAAAATCCTAAAGCTAAGAAAGAGTAAGATTAGTCATCTAGAAGAGCTGACACCAATAGAACTCGCTTCCCTGCTAACGCAGGCAATAGACATCTTTGATAACTGGCCTAATAATCTTATTCATTTTTGTAAAGAGAATAAGCTATCTAATAAAAATAAATTATTAGATGGAAATCGGAATAGTAAAGATGTTCCATTTTGGTTTATAGAGGGTATAGAGCCCATTATGAAGGGTTCTTATAGAAAAAGTGAAGAAGAAGTAGATTTCATGTTTAAATATTTATATAAAGATCGAAAACCCACTCTGCACGAGATTCAAGAGGTGTCGGGATGGAATTTATCGTACGGGAGCGAAATGAGGGTAAAGTGGTTAAAAAAATGTAGTAATGAAGATCCGAGAGATTAGTGAAATCTCTGGATTGAGGATTGAGTGCTGCTATGATATAAAAAAATGGCTATCCAACAGATAAGTAGTCATGGATCATAATATCTTCATTGTGAATAATTTTATCAATCAACTCTTCAACTTGTTTCCTCAAAGCATTAATCTCTGCATTTAGCTGAAATATCCCTAAATTTGTATTTCTTTTGAATTCTTTTCCTAAGTATGTATCTATTGTAACATCTTCACTAGCATTAACTTCACAATAATAGTTAGTTACAACTTCATTCTTTTTATTTTCAGGAAAGTTTGGAAAGATCAACTGAGAAAAGTCTATTAATTTCATCTCTTTCATCTTTGAACCATATGAAATTTTGCTACATAAAGTCCTCATAATAGTTGTATTCATGAAGGCAGCTATAAATAATAAATCTTCTTTTTCATAGTCTTCCACTCTATATATCCCTTGATTATGGTGACCTTTTCCATAATATGAATAATCATAGAACGCACAAATACCAACATATTCTCCTTCACCACCTTTTGATGTTCTGTTGATGAACATGATTGCATCTTTGTTTAAGTTATTTACTGTGGGCATGCTAATGGTGTCCACATCGTTAAAGAATCCTTCATCTTTAATATTTGTAGGGGTAGCCCATTTATATTTCTGTATGCCTTTATTAAAGAGTCTAACTTTTGGAGTATTTCCGCTGGTAAATTTTTCAATAGGAATATTTACATATCCATGTTCATAGTTTTCTATTGATGTTTTAATGGTTTTGAATTTTCTTGAATACATTCCACTATCAAACCTAAAACTATTACTTATTATCTCTGCCGCAGATGGAAGAGTGGTCGCTGTTTGAGAAATATTCAATTCTTTATTAACAAGCTTGTCTATTTCATTACGCTTAACCTTCAATTGTTGCTCTTTGTCAATAATATTTTTAACAAGTATTGAAACCAAGCTTTGAATCTTATCTTCTGGAAAAGGTATTATTGTTTCATATAAATCTTTTTCGCTGAAATTATCAACTCCTTTAATTGATCCACCAATGTCTACTTGCTCTTTATTATATGAAGACTTTAAAATTGCAAAAAGATAATATTTGAAATCTTCATTTACATCCAATTTTAAAATATGACTATTAAAGTATGCATCTTCACCTTCATAAAAACATACATTTCCCACATTACTTGCTGTTTGATAACACAGATCACCCTTTGAAATTTTAATATCTTTTTTTTGTGGAACTAGTTTTTTTGTTTGTTTAGAAAGAGAAAATGTGTACTCATCATTATTCATTTCCGATATTCTAATAAAATAATTATTACCGAACTCAATGTAATCAGAGCTCCCTGGTTCAAATCCCTTTGTCTTTAAGTTTATTAATTCCTTTAAGTATTTATAATTTACTGAGGGAATTAATACTTCTCTATATGATTGAGGAGATAGAGAAAATCTATTTTTATGTAAAGAGTTTGCATTAACTTGATTAGGCTTATTTGTGTATTTTGACATATTGACTTCCTAAATATTAAAAGAAGCACGAAGCTCTTCTTCCTGAAATTTTGCCCACTCTAAAAACTCTTCAATCGTATTCGAAAAATCTTCTAATAGTTTTTTATTACCTTCATCATCTCTTGATGGACTAAAAGTTTCGTGATCCATTAAAAAAGTCGGCTCAAATGATACTATCCGATCTTTCGTCTTCACTTCGTACCCAATATTTTTTATTTCTTTAGAAAACACATTGTATTCGCTATGAATAATCTCTCTATTTCTTGGTTTGTATGCAAATATAACAGTAGTTGAAACGCCTGTTTCGCCAAAAGTACCAGTAGGTAAGTCAACGATTCCAGCTATTCTCATTTTAGACATAAACCAAGCTCTAACATTATTCCATTCTTTGATTGAAGCAATAGAATTAGAAAGAACTATTGCCATTCGACCACCTTCCTCTAAAACTTTAACCGCATTTTCTAAAAATAATACGCCCATATCCATAGATTTTGGAAAGTTAAAGTTATCTTCATTTTGATAATCAATATTTCCTATAAAAATTTCTCTTGATGCTGAATCAATAATAGTTTCACCTGCATCGTCTTGAATATCCTTCATGGATTTAATCCAATATGTTTCATACATCTGAGCAACTTTTTTTGGTATATCCCATTTACTATCTTTACCAAGTTTTAAATCTCTTCCTTTACCAAAAGGCGGATTGGTAACAACAATATCAAACTTTTTAAGTTCGGGTTTATTCCCTATCGGGCTCCAATCTCTTAAGTCGTATTCTTCGCAATTAAAATCACCATCTTTTATAGCTTGATCATCTGTAGATAACTTTTGTGTAACTGAATTCATGTGTTGAATGTTAGCCCCACCATCTCCATTTAGCACTAGATTCAGTTCTGCTAGTTTTAACACCTTTTTATCTTTGTCAAAACCATAAAGATTTCTTGCTTCACTTATTTCTTCAAGATGCATAGATTTATCATGCATGCTTCTAAAGCTAACAGCCAAGAAATCACATATACCAGAGCATGGATCTACAATAGTTTCATCTTTGTGTGGATTCAACATTTTAACTATCATTTTTGCGGCAGGGATAGGAGTAAAGAATTGCTTTTCTAATGCCTTATCTACACTTGATCCAAAGTTATTAAAGATGATTTGATTGAAATTTTCATTGCTTGCATTTAGAATTGACTTGAATTCCATAACTTTAATTAGCTCTACCAGAAACTTTTCAGCATCAAGATGATTTGGTTGAAATCTTCCGCTTCTTTCAATATATGAGAATATTGGATTACTCAATATTGTTCCATAATCATTACGAGCTTCTCTTTGAAGGTCAAAAAACCTTCTTCTAAATTTTTGAATTTCACTAGCTGTGTCTTCTTCAGCTTTTTCAATATAAAATTTTAAAAACTCATTATTTTTCTTTGCTCTTTTTTCATCATAAACTTTATATGTTAAAAATTCTACAATTAGGGAATGGATATCAACTGAAACACCTATACTATCTTTAGCACGATTTAACGGCTCTAATAAATCTACAAATGTGTCTTGATCAATAGGTTCAAGATCACTAATTAAAAGTTGAGATTTATTTTTAAATCTCTCAATATTTTCTATGAAGTCATTAAAAGAAGGAAGGTTGTCAACCATGTCCCTATTTCCAAGATTATAAAGATCATCTTCTTTAATTTTATCTTTGTTATATCTCTTGATAGGATGATTGTTTTCTTTCTTGAAAATAAGTATATCTTTCTCATCATCGAAATAAACACCAAAAACAAAATTGATCTCATTCTCTGGATTTCCTTCATATTCATTCATGGCAGTACGAAGTTGCTTATTAATTACAGATTCAATATTCTCTTTCTTCCCCTTTTGCTTTGCCTCCATGATTACTAGCATTTTTTGTCTTATTTCAGACGAAGTGAAGTCCTTTCCTTTCCAATCATTGTCTTTAAAAATAACAATATCGGAATCAATAGACTTCCCGCCGTTACCTTTTGGAAAAGTTGCTTCAACACATATATGTTCTGGTTTATATTTATCTGTTGCAATAAGCATATATATAAATCTTGCTCTGATATATTCTTCTGAAAATTCACCAGCAGTATTTTTAGCTTTTGCATTTACTGCTTTTTTTGTTGTTACATTCAGTTCAGACAAATACCAGTCAGAGTCTATTTTAGTTTCATTTTTGTATTTTTCATCAAATTTATTATAAGCTTCAATTGTAGTCATAGTTTTCCTTATTAATCTAAATCTATTTTATGTACTTCTAGCACCTTCATGCATTGCATGAAGAATACAAACTTAAAAGTCCCACGATTCAGTTTGCTATTTATTGATCCAGAAGTTTCTTTCACTCCAATTTCATCTAATAAATTAGCAAGCTCATCGTACCCAACATCTTTTCTTTTTAAAATGCTTTTTAAAACATTTTTTGCTTCATCATTCCAGTTATTTGTCACGAGAAAGCCCTTTAAATCAATTTTCAATATATTCCATATATGAAATAATTAACACAAGTATAGCATATATATTTCATATATTTACTCTTCAAATGAATGAATTTTAAAGTATTTCTGTTAAATTTTATGTTACACCATAGATAGTGAAATTAGTCAAGTGTTTTGAATGATGCTTTAGGTTTATGTGTCATATATGACATATTTTTTGCTACTCATTTCATATCAGTAATATTCAACATCTCATCTGCGACTTGCTGGAGAAAGGTTTTATATGGGAGCTAACTTTGTAAACGGCTCACTCCATACTTATTTTACTATGCTAAATAATATTTGCAATTAATTAGATATAATTTATTATACAAGTTAACATAATTGTATAAAATATACGAAAGGAATGAGTATGTCTAAAAAGAGTCCTGATGATGTAATGTTAGTTGAGCACATCCTAGAAGTTAGACATCAAGCCTCTGGTAAGTTTTTAGATATACGGGGAAATGTTGCTGACTATATACGAAATTTAGAGCTTTTTCAACATTGGAGCATAGATTCAAATGTAGTTAACTTTAGAGACACTCAATCTAAAATAGATACAGATGGTGCTTTCGCAAGCTATAAAGCAGCTGGATATATTGTTTATAATCCAGGTACAAAAAACTACTTTACAGATAAAGCAAGTGCATATTGGAAAGCACTAGTAAAGAATGGGCATTATACATTACCAGACTTAGTAAGATTTGGTGTTAGAACAAAAGTTTTCATTCCAAGCCAAAAACCATTTGAAGAAATTAAAACAATATTGTTTGATAAATTTTTTGCACCAGGAGCAAAAGATTTACTTGGTGGAAAAGTCGAAGATGTACAATTTGTTTTTGTTTTAAAAGAAAACGAGTTTGATGTAAAAGTATATGGAGGACCCATTCATGAAAATGAAGTAGCCAAGTATATGAGTTTTGATGCGGATCAATTTAAAAATCGTGGTGTATATATTGATATTGATTATTCTAAGCTAACAGATATTGATAATAAATCAATACCAAACTTATTGAAAGAAAGCATTGAGTTGACTTGGAAGAAAATTGATAACATCACAAAAGAAATAGGTATATAAAATGCCTATACAACGAGATATGTCTCATATTGATGATTCTATAAATAATACAGGGGGAACAAGCATACCTGCTACCTTGACAAAAAAAGAGGTGGATGACTTTTCTAAAAAAAATAGCACTGAGTTTTCAAGAGTAGATGATGTTATTGATACAGGTAATGAAAAAGGTGCTAAAACTCCAGTTATAGGTCGAACATATCCTGATATTATTGTAGAGAATATGAATAGTCCAAGAGTCATTATTTCAATATTTGCAATAATCTCATTGCTTATCTTTGCAAGTAGCATCAAAAATGTTGATGACTTAGTGCTTCCACTTACGACAACATTTATACTTAGCTCAATATGGTTTGGTATTACAGGAATTACTTATATAGTCAACAAGTTCACTAAATAAGTTGCCACAGATACGGTGAATCTAATTTACTGTCCCAACCAAAGCTATTTAACAACTCTTTATCTACATCAGTTATATCTCCAAACTCCAGTTCTTGAACTTCTAATATAGCTTTAGATGAACCACAAAAAGGTATTGTTCTTTCATTGTATTGTTCAAAAATCTTTAAACCATTAATTATTTTATTTATCGTATTCATTCTGTGTTCCTTTTCCTCTTCAATTTATCCACAGCTCTCAATATGCTATCAGCGAACCTCTCCGGATTCTCAATATGCCTCAACGATAGCGTTTGATTATTATACTCATAGATACTATCAATTGGACTAAGTTTATCACTCCTTGTCTTTCGCGTGAACCAACTCCCGCCGTTGATAACTATATTAGCAAGTAGTGGTTTAACAAACTGTTCTTCAAAGTTCTCACAGTCAGGAGCAGGGAATAATAAAATACCAGGGCGTGTGTTTTGAGTTCCACCCATAAAGTGATCTGGTTCTCGTTCCTGTGCGTCTAACAGATAAAACAATTCACCATCCTCTGCCGTCACAGATAAAAGCTTATAACTTCTGCGAACGGTTAAAAGTGGATCCGCGTAAGCTTGTGCTTTGTAGTCTGTAATTGCTTTATTGTTAATAGTATTTTCAAATATACCATCTATTTCACCAACTCTAAATCCTCTCATTGTAAGCTCTTCAATTAGTCCATCTAAATTAACAACTGCGCCGTCTACTATTTCTAAATTTTCTCTATCAATTTCAAGTCTTGCAGAAGTACCTTTACTTGATAACCCCTCATTCGTAGATAATCCAACTTCATCGCCTTCTTCTGAATGATTGACAATTTTAAGGTTAGCACCAAACGCTTCACCTTCCCGTTGCTCTTCATTCAGTGAAAATTCCCACATATTTACTTCATCCAGACCATCATCATAGATGAATTCACTATTTAGCATTGAGTCAGTTTTAGAATCAGTATCTAACTCTCTGTTGACTTTAGCTTTTCTGCGATGAAACTCAACATCTCCATTCTCATCATTAGATATATCTTGTGCTCTGTTCTTTCTTGCGTGATACATTGATAGGTTTTTATTGTTCAGCTCCACTTGTAGGTGATTAGATTGTTTGATTTTAAGGATCAGATAATTATTGGTATTTTCTAGTTGTTTATAATCTGCTTTAAATTCTAATGGCGTAAGGTCATCTGGATCAAAAGGGATGGGCACTTGTAATATTCCCGTTTCATTCCAGTTATAGAATACTGAATTAAACATTGTTGCGTATTGATCTTTATGTATGAAGTAAAACAGTTTATGTCTGTCATAGTATTTTATGTATTCTTGTAGGTTGAGATAATGCTTATCTTCTATTGGATTGTATTCATAGAATTCATATGTATTTCCTATCCCTCTTGGTGATAGAGTAAGTTCAGACATGGAAGGTGTATTTGCATAAAAATATCTTACTACCTCTATAACGGGAATATATATGTTCTTATGGTCAACGGTATTTAATCGTAAGAACTGTTCTTTTTGTAGCTTCAATAAAGGTTGGTCAAATTGGAAAAATCTTGCTAACATTGAATCCGATTCTGTTGTTTGATATATATGTTGATTCATTGGATCAGATATTGTAAATACTCTTTCACTGAACCTTCTAGAGTCTAGAGCACCTTCTTTATTAATAACATCACCGACTGCTAAAAATGGCAGCATACTGAGACTAACTTTGATGTTAGCAAATCCTTCAATAACACCCGTTTTACTATTTTTAAGTGATAGGAGTATTGGTAAGTATCTGTGCTTGCTCTCATTTTGGTTGTAGTGATCTCCCGTAACGGGAGAAAATATATAGTAAATCGAATATATTGTGTCGCGTTGATACGAATGGCTATCGTCAGCTGGGGAGAACAACATGTTGAATGGCTGTAGGTTTTGAAATATAGTGTTAGTCTTTGCCATCCCATCCCTTTCTTTTGCCAGCACAGATATCAATAGATATCTTATGAAAGAGTATAGCACTGGTTTAGCTATATTTGTCGAGCTGCAGAATGGAAAATGATTTATGGTAACTTAGTGAGTAATTTTGAAATTAAGATAGATGTAGGTGACTATAGCTTCCAACCTTTATATGCTATAATTTTATCAATAGAACTTCTTGTAAGAAAAATGTTCCAGTTTCTATTCTGGTGTAGCTTGCCATATAGGGTATTGCTCAAAATGTCATCACTGGATGCTCGTTTTTCTTACATATTCATCACTATTTATACAGCTATAATATTATTTATACTTTCTGACACTAGCATAAGAATTAACTCATTCGTTGTACCGGTGATTTGGAGGATTTTTTTCTTCTGCTTACTGATGGTTTAATTAATAAGCTATAATCACGCTTACGAGCCAAAGTGCTACACTTATATAAATTAATAGGATAAACATGAAAAAGATTATATTAGGATTGGTTTTATTAACAGCAACTTTAATTGCAGAAGTGTCTTCAGAAAAGTATGGGCAGTATGATAAGCTTAGTCAAGAAGAGACACTACAAATAATATCAGTAAAGATAAACAAAAAACTACCATTCCAAATGAATCACATAACATGGTCTGCAGTTTTTTCAGAAAATGGAACATTCGCCTCAATTAAAGATGTGGACACAGAGGCTTTAGGGTTAACAGAACTAATGGACACTAATCCAAAAGCAATAGAAGAACAGTTTAGAAAGGAAGGAACGGCTAGTATATGCAAGGCTCCACTACACCGTTATTTAATGTATCAAAAAGATACAACCATACATGAGTTTTATCGAGACAAATCTCAAATGGGTATTGCTATTTTTAAAGTGACATCAGAGATTTGTGACTCCTTGGAGGCAAATCCACTTTATTCAGAATACG
>Ga0209345_10002901_pt1 | contig 18237 bp, 12 predicted proteins | sample Cruoilmetagenom7_FD_187294 | JGI IMG/M metagenome (GOLD analysis project Ga0209345, IMG submission 187294) | Oil polluted marine microbial communities from Coal Oil Point, Santa Barbara, California, USA - Sample 7 (SPAdes) (version 2) | ecosystem: Environmental > Aquatic > Marine > Oil seeps ...
CCTGATCGGGCTGTTCACCCCGGTCTGGATCCTCGACGCGCTCGGCATTCCGCATCCGTGGAAGCAGTGGGCGGCGGTGATCCTGGGCGGCACGGCGGGGATTGCGGCCCTTGTGGGCGCGTCCCTGCTGATCCACCGCCGGGTGACGGACCCGCGCATCTGGCGGCACACCAGTTTCGCGGATATCGGCATTCTGGTGTTGATCTGGCTGCAATTGTTCATCGGGCTGGGCACGATCGTGCTGACCTTGCAGCACATGGACGGGGTGGAAATGGTCCGCTTCATGACCTGGTCGCAAAGCGTGATCCTGCTGAACCTGAACGCCTGGGCGACGGTTGTGGATGTCCACTGGCTCTACAAGGCGCACATCTTTCTGGGCCTGCTGATTGCCATGCTGTTCCCGTTCACACGGCTTGTGCACATGATCTCGGGCTTTGCGGCGCCGTTCCGGTTCCTTCTGCGCCCCGGCTATCAGATCGTGCGCTCGCGCAGGCAGCAGCCCCTGCCCGGACGCGCGGATCCCAAGGCAATTTCGGCGGAGCACAGATCATGAATGCGCCCCTTTTTCCCGACCTGATCGTGAATGGTCAGACCATACCCCATGCCCGCATCGCGGCGGAGACGCAGAACCAGCAGGCACCAAAAGGCAAACCCGGAATCGCATGGCGCAAGGCGGCCAATGCCGTTGCGATCCGAACCCTGCTCTTGCAGGAGGCCATGGCCCGGAATATCGCGCCAGACCCTCAACAGGTCGGCCCCGGTCGCTTTGAGACGGATGAGGAGGCCCGAATTCGCGGCCTTCTCGAACAGTCGGTCCGCGTGACGCCCCCCACAGTCGAGCAGGTCGCGGCAGAGTGGCGCAAGGATCCCTCCCGGTTCAGGGCACCGCCCCTGTGGGAGGCATCCCATATCCTGATCGCCTGCGACCCCCGCGAGCCCGACGCGCGGGAGAATGCCCTGGCGCGCATCACAGCCATCGCCACCATGCTGGCCGCCGATCCCAAGGGGTTTGCCGCACTGGCCGCCGGGCACAGCGAATGCGGCTCCAAGGATTCGGGCGGCGCGCTCGGGCAGCTCGGACCGGGCGACACCGTACCGGAATTCGAGGCAGCGCTGCGCACCCTGTCCGAGGGCGAGACCTCACCGCCCGTTCTGACGCGGCACGGCTATCACATCATCCGGCTGGACGCGCTGGCACCGGGTCAGGTTCTACCCTTCGAGGCCGTGCAGCAAAAAATCGCGGAGGCGATGGAAAAGGCCGCCTGGGCGCGGCAGGCCCGCAGCCTGGTCGATCAACTGGTCAGTGCCGCGAAAATCGAGGGGGCCGACCTCAGCATGGTCTGACACCGCCCCTGGCCCGACCGGGCCGCAACCGCCCTGGCCCGACCGGATCGCAACCGCGCCTGTGATTTGGATCAAGGACAGGGCGCAGATTTCGCCGGATCATGCGCGCAACACAACTCTGCGCGGTCAGGACGCTTGCGGACATGCCGCGCGACAGATTGGAACAGCCATGACCGACGCCCTGAAATCCTATATGAGCCGCAATGTGCCGCGCTACACGAGCTATCCCACAGCCCCGCATTTCTCCAATGCGGTTGGGCCCCAGGACTATGCGCGCTGGCTTGCCGCGCTCGATCCGGATGCGCCTGTTTCGCTCTATCTGCACGTGCCGTTCTGTCGTGAGCTTTGCTGGTATTGCGGCTGCAACATGAAGCTGGCCAAACGCGACGCGCCCGTGGCCGCTTATGCCCAAACGCTGATCCGCGAAATCGATCTGTTGTCACAGCATTTGCCCGGCCGCATGGAAATCTCGCATCTGCACTGGGGCGGCGGCACGCCGACCGCGCTGGTGCCGGATGATCTGGAACGTGCGATGGATGCGGTGCGGGTCAGCTTTCGCGTCACCTCGGATGCGGAACTGGCAATCGAGAGCGACCCGCGCACGCTGACCCCCCCGATGATCGAACGGATCGGCAAGCTGGGCTTTACCCGCGCCAGCTTTGGCGTGCAGGAATTTGATCCGAAGGTGCAAAAGGCCATCAACCGGGTCCAGCCGCCCGAGATGGTGCGCGCCTCGGTTGACGGTCTGCGCGCCGCTGGCGTGACAGGCATCAACTTCGATCTGATCTATGGGCTGCCGCACCAGACGGTGGAAACACTTCTCGACACGATCCGCCTTTGCGTGCAGATGCGCCCTGATCGCATCGCGCTGTTCGGCTATGCGCATGTGCCGTGGATGGCCCGGAAACAACGGCTGATCGACGAGGCCGCCCTGCCCGGCGTGGATGCCCGCCTGATGCAATCGCAGGCCGCCGCCGCCGCCCTGATTCAGGCGGGCTACGTGGCAATCGGGCTGGACCATTTCGCACTGCCCTCGGATTCGATGGCCAAATCCGCCCGCGACGGCACGCTGCGCCGCAACTTCCAAGGGTATACGACCGATCAGGCGGAAACGATGCTTGGCGTGGGCGCAACCTCCATCGGACGCTCCCCTTCGGGATATGTGCAGAACCTGTCGGAAACCGGCGCATGGGCCCGCGCGGTCGAGGGCGGCGAACTGCCCGTCGGCAAGGGCCTGGCCCTCACCCAAGACGACAAGCTGCGCGGCCACGTCATCGAGCGGTTGATGTGCTGCGGCGAAGTCGATCTGGATGCGGCGGCCCAGCACGGCCGGGCGGCACCGGAATGGTACAGCGAACTCGAACCGGAATTGCGCGCCCTGGAACGCGACGGCCTGATAACGCGGCGCGGCGGCCATCTGTCGCTGACAGACACAGGCACGCCACTGGTGCGCGTGGTCGCCTCAGTCTTCGACGCCTACCTGCCCGCCACGACCGCACGCCATGCCGTCGCCGTCTGACCTGTCGCTTTCCCGCAGGCAGCCCCCCTGCCCAACCGTGGCCACCCGTGGCCGCGAGACGTTGCCACGCGCAGGCCTCACCTTGCGCACTAGACCACGGGCAGAACGCTGGTGCGCTTGACCACGCCATAGACGAAGCTGGTGTCGATGGACGCGATGCCGCCGATCGTGTGCAACCGCCTGCGCACGAACCGTTCGTAATCGGGCAGATCGGCCACCACGACGCGCAACAGGTAATCCTGCACGCCCGTCATCACGAAGCATTCCAGCACCTGATCGACCCGCGCCACCGCCGCCTCGAACTGCTGCACCGCCTCCTCGGTATGACGCGCCAGCGAAACCCGCACGAAGACCGTCACCGGCAGGCCATAAGCGGCCTCATCCACATGCGCGGCATAGCCCTGGATCGCGCCGGACTTCTCCAGATTGCGCACGCGGCGCAGACAGGGTGAGGGCGACAGGTTCACCTCCGCCGCCAGGTCCTGATTGGTCATGCGTGCGTCGCGCTGCAAGGCGCGAACAATCTGCCGATCCTTCTGATCCATGCGGGCCTCCATTGGCATAATATTCCAATATAGTGACAAATCAGGGCAGGATTGGCAATTTCAAAGCGCCGTTTCCGTCCCATGATGCCGCATCACACGGAGGACATCATGACCGACAGCTTCGCCACCCGCGCCATTCACCACGGCTACGACCCCATGCAGAACGAGGGCGCGCTGACCCCTCCCCTGCACCTGACGTCCACCTTCGCCTTCGACACGGCGGAGCATGGCGGCCAGATGTTCGCGGGGGAGCGGCCGGGCCACGTCTATTCCCGCGTCTCGAACCCCACCACCGACCTGCTGGAGCGGCGCATCGCGGTGCTGGAGGGGGGCGAGGCCGGCCTTGCGCTGTCGTCAGGGATGGGGGCCATCACCTCGACCATGTGGACCCTGCTCGCGCCGGGGGATGAGGTGATCCTGGATAAGACCCTCTACGGTTGCACGTTCTCGTTCATGCAGCACGGGCTGGCGAAGTTCGGCGTCACCGTGACCCATATCGATCTGACCGACCCTGCCAACCTCAAAGCCGCCATCGGTCCCCGCACCAGGGTCGTGTATTTCGAGACGCCGGCCAACCCCAACATGCGGCTGGTGGACATTGCCGCCACGGCTGAGATTGCCCACGCCGCCGGGGCCGTGGTGGTGGTGGACAACACCTATGCCACCCCCTACCTGACCCGCCCGATCGAACACGGAGCGGACATCGTAGTGCACTCGGCCACCAAGTATCTGGGCGGGCACGGCGATGTCGTGGCGGGGCTGCTGGTGGGTTCGGCCGAGATGGTGGAACAGATCCGCCTCTACGGCATGAAGGACATGACCGGCGCCGTCATGGCCCCTTTCAATGCGATGATGATCCTGCGCGGGCTTAAAACGCTGGAGCTGCGGATGGACCGTGTCTGCGCCAGCGCCCACACCATCGCGCGGATGCTCGATTCCACGCCCGGCGTGGCCAGCGTGCACTACCCCGCCCTGCCCGGCTTTGCGCAATATGACCTTGCGCAGCGGCAGATGGCCCAGGCGGGCGGCATGATTGCGTTCGAGTTGGAGGGCGGTCTGGATGCGGGTCGCGCGATGATGGACCGGCTGCAGCTGATCACGCGGGCGGTCAGCCTTGGCGATGCGGAGACGTTGATCCAGCATCCCGCCAGCATGACCCATTCGACCTACACCCCGCAGGAGCGGGCCGAGCATGGCATCGCGGAGGGGCTGGTGCGCCTGTCCGTCGGATTGGAGGGGGTGGAGGATTTGCTGGCCGATCTGCGGCAGGCGCTGCCCCCTGCCCCGCACCGGGCTGTCGCGTGACCATTCCCCGCGGGGAATAGGTCAGCATTTCGTACCCATTCCCCGCGGGGAACCCCCTGCCCGCCCGCCAACACGCGACCCGCTCAGTTGGAATCGAGCGCCCGCAGGAAGGCCAGAACCGCTTGCTCCATCCGGCTGGCCTCGTAATCCGAGAAGTCCTTGTCCAGCTTCAGCTCAACCCGCCCCGCACTGGCGACCAGCTTCGCCGTGCCCTCGGGCCGCTCGATGCGCAGGGTCGTCTTGCCGCGGGGCTTGGCCGTCTGGCTCATCTTGTCGCCACCGCTGCGCGGCGGGGTCGCCGTCTCCGCCGCGCCGCCGGCGAAACGGCGCAGAACGGCCAGTTCCTCCTCCACCGTGCGGTTGGGCATGTCGCGCAGCGCGCGGACGATTGCGCCCTGCACCTCCGGCATTTCAGACAGGCGGTTGCGCAGGCTCAACCCCAGCGCGCGGGGGATTTCCTCGGGATATTCCAGATGCTGCTCCAACACCTCCAGCAACAGGGTGAAGCTGCGGATATAGCTGCGCTTTTGCGCGCTGGAGGACGCATAGAGCAGCCGGATCGCCTCCTCCACCCCCGGTGCGCCGACCTGCGGATCGACGGCATAATCACGGGCCAGCGCGGCCATCTCGGCAAAGGAGATGTTCTTGCGCACCAGGTTTTCATCGACCATCCGGCGATAGAGCATGTCCACCCCCTGCCCCGCCGGCGCGATCCCCGCGGGGATGGTGGCATAGCTCGCGTCGTCCTCGGCCAGCGCGCGAAACGCCGCCAGCCGCCGGTAGCCCTGGATCAGCTCATAGGTTCCGTCCTCCGCCTGCTCGACCTGAATCGGGTTCGACAGCCCGACCTCGCGGATCGAGGCGATCAGGTCGCGCAGATCGGCATCCGCCTTGGTATGGCGGTCGCGAACCAGCTTGCTCATCTTCACGGCGTCCAGCGGGATGCGCGCGACGATCAGGCCCTGTTTCTTGAGCGCTACGAATTCATGGGCCAGCCGGTCATTCTCCGCCCGGATGGCCTCGACCGTATCGGCCCGCGCGGCGCGGCTGTCGCCGGTTTCGCGCACGGCAGTGGCCATGGGACCGCGCCGCCCGGCAGGGCCGGTGCCGCGCGTGGACGTATCCGGTGCCGCCTCACCGGATGCTGTTTTGCCGGGTGCTGCATTGCCAGGCACTGCGCCAGGCGCCGGGTCGTCCGGCAGGTCGATCTGAAAGGTGCGTCGCTTACGGCTCATCATACTCTCCTCTCACACACGCGGCCCGATCCGAGGGGGCCCGCAGGGTGCGGTGTCTCGGTCGGTCGGGTGCGTGCGAGGGGCCGCACTGCCACGCCAACTTGACCGCATATCGTTAACATTTCGTAACCCTTCCCCGCGGGGAATAGGTATCGCGTCCTGACCCATTCCCCGCGGGGAACCTCACTCCACATCGTCCCAGACTCCGATCAGATGGTCGCGGAATTCCAGATAGGCCCGGTCGAAACTGTCACGCGCCCGCCGCCAGGTGGCGCGCGTCATGTCGCGGTAATCCACCTCGTAGATCGAGGACAGGAACCGGCCCGACTGCTCCACCGCGCGGGTCAGCTCGATCGGATGCTCCGTCATCCGCTCGCCCCAGACCTTGCGAAAGGCGTCGAACATGGCGCGGTGCAATTCATTGCCCGGCTCATAGCGCGTCATCAGAAAGCGCATTTCGTGAAAGCTCTTGGGCAGGTCCAGGTTCCCCGCGGGGAAGCCATGGGCCAGATCCTCCAGCGCCTCGGACAATTGCCCGACAAAGGAGGTGGTGGAATCGTATTCCCAATATCCCGGCCCCGACGGCACCCACAACACATCCGCCGCAAAGACCGCATTCATCGACTGATAGCCGATGGCCGGCGGGCAGTCGAAGATCACGATGTCGTAGCTGTCATCGGGCAGGGCATCCAGCCAGCGGTCGATGGCGGCAAAGAAGGACCACTCGGGATTGATATGGCGATACTGGGCGGAGGCGAACTCGACAAAGGCCGCGTTGGCGCAACTGGGCACGATGTCGATGGTGGGCCAGGCCGTCGGCTTGATGAAGTCCGTCACCCGCAACGCCCCCAACCCCATGTCGAGGATCGAGGACGGCAGGTCGCGGCGCGGCACACTGCGCCCCGATTCGGCGGCGACCGGCGCGGCGTTCTGCTCGGCGGTCTGACGCTCCAGATCGCGCACCATGATGCCCCAGACGGTGTGATCCTCGCTGACATCGTTGAGCCCCATCGAATGGCTGAGCGTCGCCTGCGGATCGAAGTCCACCGCCAGCACGCGGTAGCCGTCCAGTGCGGCGGCATGGGCGAAGTGCAGCGCCACGGTGGACTTGCCCGCGCCGCCCTTGAAGTTCGCGATGGCGGCGCGGATCGCGCGCTTGCCCTCGGGGCGGGGGGGCAGCAACGACTTGCGCCCGATCCGCATGCGCCGGCGCAGCTCGTTGATCTCCTCCAGGCTGAACCAGCGCTGGCGCCCGTCCACCTCGACATTCCCCGCGGGGAAGGAGGGGTCGGCGGCCAGCTTGCCGCGAAAGGTGTTCTGGTTGATGCCAAGGATCAGCTCCGCCACCTCCCACGAGGAGAAGCGGCGCAGGGTCTTGGTCATCTCGGGCGAGAAGGTCTGCTCGCGTATCCAGCCCTGCATCTTGAGCGAGCGGGCCTGAAGGGTGGCGAGGTCGGTATGGTCGAACATGGGCATTTCCCCAAAACGTAAAATCAGCTTCATTCGTGAAATACGCCGAATTTGCCAAAGGAGCAATTTCTTTCCATGCTGGCAAAGGTAAACGGTTCCCCGCGGGGAAAGCCCTTTGCTGCAAGGCGATGGGGTGGGGGTCACTGATTCGCGGTTGCCTTGGCCTCCGCGCGCCATATTGGGGGACAGGGCGAGAGGTTCCGCTACAGATTGGGGGACATTTGCCCGCGAATGGGGGACAGCCTGCATGTCACCCTATACCATTGATACCTGACTTTATTCTTTGAAGGAGATCGGGAAAGGGCCCGGCGTTAACCGATCCTTGACAGAATCGGGTTATCAAACGCTAATCCTTCAAGAGCAGTGAAAAGCGTTTCGATGAGAGTCGGCCCGGTTCCTGTCGCCCGAAGCGTCGGGGCCGATGGAGGATCAGAGAGCAGACCCGCAAACGCACCGGAAGGCAGGACCGATGCGGGCGACAGATGGCAAGCAGGCGTTCATGGGGCAGGGCGCCGCGGAACGCAAATACGATCTTCTCACCGCGCTTGGCGCGTGGGGGATGGGGCAGGGCGGTGCGGAGGCGATGCTGGCCTTGCGGTTGAGCACGCTGATCACGGCCCGGTACAATTGGCGGCGCGATGAGCTGACCACCGGCCAGCGTGAGATCGCGGCGCTGTGGTCGGTGGACACGCGCACGGTCAAGCGGCAGATGGCGCGGTTGCGTGAGCTTGGCTGGCTGGTGCTGGTGCGGCAGGGCGCGCGGGGCCGGGTGGCGGTCTATCGGCTGGATACGGCCGCGATCCTGCATGCCACGCGCGACAGTTTCGCGAATGTCGGCCCGGATTTCCTCGCGCGGATGACCGGAGACGGCATGGGCGATGGCGCGGGCAAAGACTTGGGGGTGTCGCAGCGGGATGGACAAGCTAGAGAGCAGGCGGGCAACGTCGTGCGCTTTCCCGGCATCGCGGAGCCGGATGGGCAGGATGCGGGATGGGCGCGGATCTCGGGCCGGTTGCAGCGGGCGAATCCCCATACACATGCGGCATGGATCGCCGGATTGGCGGGGCGGGTCGAGGAGGATCGTCTGATCCTGCGCGCGCCCAGCCGGTTTCATGCGCGGCATGTCTCCACCCATTTGCGCGACACGATCTACAGCATGGCGGGGCTGGACGGCATCCGGCGGATCAGCATCGAGGGGATCGACCGCTAGACGGGGCGGGGGGGCTGTGCCGATTCAACGCGGCATGAACAAGGCGTGGGATGGAACCGTGCCTTGGTCATCGCCGGCAACAATTACGCCAACGGTTACAATGGCTAGGTGCATTAGGGGCTAGAGAGAGTAGGCCGCACTTTAAGATTCTGCTTGCACTGCATAATTTCGCTATAGAGCGGATTGCCTCCTAATACGGCGCAATCTTGCAGAAGTCAGTTTTCGGCCCTTCATATTTGCCGTCGCGACGCGCCACCGGATGTGTCGGGCGGCCAAGTGGGCACATGATTTTCTTCCTGGCATCCTTCTACTTGGCATCGGCGCGAAAGCGCGGCCTGCCGCACCGCCCTCACCATGTCAGCAGGTAGCGGGTGGAGCGACCGCCGGAGGTGGAGCGGGTGAGCGCGCCGGCGGACTCCATCATCGTCAGATCGCGGGTCGCGGTGGCGGCGGAGATTTTGGCCATCCTGGCATAGGGACCGGCGGACAGGCCCTGTTCCACGCGGATCTGCCCCTGTTCGAACAGGCGGCGCAGTACGGCGAGGGGGCGCGGCGGCAGGTCGGCATGGGCGCTGAGGTAGGCGTTGCGACGCACCAGAAAGCGGGCCTGCGCCGCCGCTTCGGTGATCCCGGCATCCAGACGGTCGAGAAACCACAGGACGAAGCCGGTGGCGTCGATATGGTCGCCGGCGTCGCGACGGCCCGTTTGCAGGGCGGCGTAATAGCCGCGCTTGTCCGCCTCGATCTGGCGGGACAGGGAGAAGGGCAGGGCGCCCTGGGTGGCGAAGATACGCTCGACTATGGCGCGGCCGATCCGGCCATTGCCATCGGCAAAGGGGTGGATGGATTCGAACCACAGATGCGCGAGGGCGGCCCGCACGGGCAGGGGGTGCGTGTCCCGCGCCAACCAGTCGAGGAAGCGTTGCATTTCCTGCGGCACCCGCTCGGGCGGGGGGGCGGAATAGAGCACGTCGCGCGGCTGACCGCTGGGGCCGCGCACGATGTCGATGGGAAAGCTGCGCCAGCGGCCGGGATCCTCGACCTCCATCCCGTGGAACAGCAGGGCGTGCCAGCGGTGCAGGGTCGGGATGTCGAAGGGGGCGGTTGCCGCTTGCGAATCTTCCGCGCTGGCGTCGGGGACACGCGTGTCAGCGGTGCGGGCATCCAGCATCAGTTCGGCGATGGCGTCGCTGCGCCGTTGCGGCACGGCCTGCCGGTGGGTCAGTGAGGCGATGACGGAGGCCTCGATTTCGGGCGCGGGCAGGCGGACGCCCTCGATCGCGAAGCTGGCCAGAGCCTCACCCGTGACGGCGCGCAGGAAAATCTCCTGCCGCTCCGCTGCGCTCAACCCCGCATGCAGGCCGTCGATGCTGCCCAGACGGGCCATGACATGGGCGAGGGGACGCTCCGTCTTGGCGGGGTCGTGGCGGAAATGCGGCCAGGCGGGACTGTTCCAGATGTGCATGAGGGGATTATGGCGGATATTCGCATCATAAATCAAGAAGATATGAGGGGATTAGGCGGAATAATCGCCTCACGACCTGCCAGTGTCGCGCCGATGCGGGGGGTAGCCGGATACAGGATTTAAGATGGCGCGAAACCTGTATATGAGTGCATACCAGAACAGTCGTACAACGAAGAGGCCCGTCCATGTCTACCCCCGCACCCATCGTCTATACCGTCACCGACGAGGCGCCGCAGCTGGCGTCCGCTTCGCTGCTGCCCATCGTGCGCCGCTTCGCCGCGATGGCGGGGGTCGATGTGGTGGAGCGCGACATCTCTCTGGCGGGGCGTATCCTGGCGGTGTTTCCCGACAGCCTGACCGAGGCGCAGCGCCAGTCCGACGATCTGGCATGGCTGGGGGAGCTGGTGACAAAGCCCGAGGCGAATGTGATCAAGCTGCCCAACGTCTCCGCCTCCGTGCCTCAGCTGGTTGCGGCGATCGGTGAGTTGCAGGCGGCGGGCTATGCCGTGCCCGACTACCCCGAGGCCCCCGCCACCGAGGCGGAGAAGGACGCCCGCGCGCGCTACGATTCCATCAAGGGATCGGCCGTGAACCCGGTGCTGCGTGAGGGCAATTCGGACCGTCGCGCGCCGGCCGCCGTCAAGGCCTATGCCAAGTCCAACCCCCATTCCATGGGCACGTGGAGCGCGGACAGCAAGACGCGGGTCTCCACCATGGAGACGGGCGATTTCCGCTCGAATGAGAAGAGCGTGACGCTGGACGGCGATGCGACCCTGTCCATCGTGCACAAGGGCGCGAATGGGGAAACGGTGCTGAAGGACGGCATCGCGCTGCCCGCAGGGACCATCGTGGATGCGACGTTCATGAGCGTCGCCGCGCTGACGTCCTTCCTGGACGAGGCGATTGCGCAGACGGCGCAGGATGGCACGCTGTTCTCGCTGCACCTGAAGGCCACGATGATGAAGGTGTCGGACCCGATCATCTTCGGCCATGCGGTGCGCACGTACCTCGCGCCGGTGTTCGAGAAGTATGGTGAGGCGCTGGCCGCTGCGGGTGCCAATCCGAACGGCGGGCTGGGCTCGATGCTCGACGTGATCGACGGCATGGACAACGGCGCTGAAATCCGGGCCGAGATCGACGCGGTGCTGGGCCAGCGCCCGCCGATGTACATGGTCAACTCGGACAAGGGGATCAGCAATCTGCATGTGCCCTCGGACGTGATCATCGACGCCTCGATGCCGGCGGTTCTGCGGGCGGGTGGCAAGGGCTGGGGCCCGGACGGGGCCGAGGGTGACACCAATTGCGTGATCCCCGACAGCTCCTACGCTGCCGTCTATGCGCGCAGCGTCGATTTCTTCAAGCAACATGGCGCGCTGGACCCGGCGACCGCCGGCACGGTGCAGAATGTCGGGCTGATGGCCAAGAAGGCCGAGGAATACGGATCGCATCCCACCACTTTCGAGATGTCGGAGTCCGGCACGGTCGAGGTTCGCGACGGCGACACGGTCCTGATGTCGCATGACGTGGCGGCGGGCGATATCTGGCGCATGGCGACCACCCGGTCCGAGGCGGTGGTGAACTGGGTCGAGCTGGCGTTGGAGCGGCAGCGGCTGACCGGCTACAAGACCGTGTTCTGGCTGGATGAGACCCGCGCCCACGATGCCGAATTGCTCAAGATGATCCGTCCGCAGATCGAGGCGGCAGGCGCGTCGGACAAGGTGTCCGTCATGGCCCCGGCCGAGGCCACGACCGATGCGTTCGAGACGATCTTCAAGGGCGAGAACACCATCGCCGTCACCGGCAACGTGCTGCGCGACTATCTGACCGATCTCTACCCGATCCTGGAGGTCGGCACCTCGGCCAAGATGCTGTCCGTGGTCAAGCTGATGAATGGCGGCGGTCTGTTCGAGACGGGGGCCGGAGGCTCCGCCCCCAAGCATGTGCAGCAATTGGTCGAGCAGAACCACCTGCGCTGGGACAGCTTGGGTGAGTTCTGCGCGCTGGCGGAATCCCTGCGCTTCGCGGGCGAAAGCGGTGACGATCTGGCGCTGAAGGTGCTGGGCGACACGGCGGACGACGCGATCACCAAACTGCTGGGTGAGGGCAAGTCGCCGGGCCGCAAGGTGGGGCAGGACGACAACCGCGACAGCCATTTCCACTTCGCCCTGTACTGGGCCGAGGCGCTGGCCGCGCAGAGCGATGCGCCTGAATTGGCCGAAAAGTTCGCGCCGCTGGCCAAGGCCCTGTCGGACAAGGCCGACACGATCCGTGAGGAGCTGAAGCAGGGCCGGGGCGAAGCGGTCGATCTGGGCGGCTATTACCGCACGGACCCGGCGAAGGTGGCGCGGATCATGCGCCCCTCCCCCACGCTGAACGCCCTGATCGACGGCTAAGCGGCATGGCAATCGGGGGTGCGCGGCCACGGATAGGTCGCGCGCCCCGAACGCGTCGCTGGTTGAAGAGGAAGGCCCGCATCGCAACCGGGCCTGAGGCGTGGGATGCGGCGGGGCAGGGGGGTCAGCCGGACTTTCGGCTTTTGATGATGTCTTGCAGGCGGCGGAAATCTTCCTCGTAGCGGTTGGCGCGTTCCTCCAACCTTCGGCGGCTTTCGCGGCCCGCGGATTTCTGCGCCATCTGGCGGATCAGCTCCGCCCGGCCGCGATGGGCGCGCAGGGCGTTGAACAGGCTTTCATCAAGGGCGCGGTCCTGACTCTCGCTCAGCGAATCCATGGTGTAGGCGTGGCCGGTATGGCACCGGAACCGGGTCAGCGGGCCGTCGTCGATCTGCCACAGCACGCCGTTGCAATGCGGGCAATTGTAGGGTGAGAGCGTTCCAAGTCTGTCCTCGTTGGCCATGTTCGCCCCCTCCAATGCGGCGATTTTCAGTTCGATGCCGATGTCCCACGGCACGGCGGCGGCGGGCTGGGCATGGGCGTTCGCCAGCGATGTGATCTCAACCGCGAGGTTGCGCAGGGGGATCGGCTCCGCCTCGGGGACGGCGATCATCGCGGCGTCGGGCATGTCCGGAAACTCTGCACTGTCGGGCGATTGCACCAGAATATGCCCGCCCGTGCGGTGCAGCGCCCGCGCACCCGCCGCCCCGTCATCCATCAGCCCGGACAGGATCACGCCGATGGCGCGCGGCCCGCGATAGACGGCGGCGGAGCGGAACAGCGGGTCGATGGCGGGGCGAAAGTTGTTCTCATGCGCGCCGCGCCGCAGGTGGATGTGATCGTGACCGATCATCATGTGCAGGTCGGGCCGGGCGAAGACGACCTGTCCGGGCGCGATGGGCATCCCGTCCTCGGCCACACTCACGGGCAGGGACGAGTAGCCGCGCAGCAGATCGACCGCGTGGCTTTCCCCCACGCTGGAGAAATGCTGACAGATCAGCACCGCGGCAGGCAGGTCGTCGGGCAGGTCGGCCAGAAGCGTGCGCAGCGCGGTGAAGCTGCCGGCGGAGCCGCCGATGACGATGGTATCTATGCGATCCGACATGATGTTCCGCCCAGTGATTTTGAACCAGTGATTTTGAATCGCGGTTGCGATTTGGTGGGTACGTTTCCGGGCACGCATGCCACGCGGGCGCGTGACGCGGTGCTGCCAAACCGTGCATTTTTATTTTCCCCGTAGAATGTTAGCTCTTTGGATCAGGTTTTCAACGGAGCGCGAGGAGAGGTGATGTCTGTCATACCTGTGGTCGGCATCGGAGCCTCCGCCGGGGGGTTCGAGGCCCTCAAGACCCTGATCGCCGGAACGGCCCCGCAGACCGGCGCGGCCTATGTGATCGTTCAGCATCTGGCACCCGACCAGCGGTCCATCCTGCACGAATTGCTGCAAGGCCAGACCGATCTGCCCGTTGGCCAGATCAAGAACGGCGCGCGGATCGAGGCGAACCGGTTCTACGTCGTGCCGCCCGGCGCTGTTGCCAGCATCGAGGACGACCGTCTGCATCTGGTCGAGCGGGACGAGCACGACACCCTGCACCGCCCGATCGACACGTTTTTCAGGTCGCTGGCCACCGCGCGGCGGCGGGATGCTTATTGCGTCGTGCTGTCGGGCACCGGCAGCGACGGATCGGCAGGCTTGAAGGAGGTCAAGGCCGCGGGCGGCTTCGCGCTGGTTCAGGAAAGCCGGGGCGCGCGCTTCCCCGGAATGCCCGACAGCGCGGTCGCGACGGGGCTGGTGGATTTCATCCTGCCCGTCGATCAGATCGCCCCCCGGCTGGACGAGATCATCCAGCATCGCCGCCACCTGCACGCCAATGACGACCAGATCCAGTTGCGCGCGGAAATCGAGGCGGCGCTGCCCCGCTTTGCCGCCCGGCTGCACGATGTGGTGGGTAACGACTTCTCAGACTACAAGCCGGGCACGCTGGTCCGCCGGATCGAGCGGCGCATGACGGTGCTGCGCCTGACGGAGGTGGACCGCTTCCTGTCGGTGCTGGAGGACGCCAACGAGGCGCGCCTGCTGGGGCAGGAATTCCTGATCGGTGTCACCAGATTCTTTCGCGATCCGGAGGCGTTCGACCTGCTGCGGCACAAGGTCATCACGCCGATGCTGGAGAACTCCGACGGCACGATCCGCATCTGGGTGCCGGGATGTTCGACCGGTGAGGAGGCCTATTCGCTGGCCATGCTGCTGATCGAGGAGATGGAGGCCCGCAAGGATCGGCGGGTGTTGCAGGTCTTTGGCACCGATATCGACACGCCTTCGCTGGTCGCCGCGCGGTACGGCCTGTATTCGGCCAGTTCGGTCGAAACGTTGAGCGCCGAGCGGCGCGAGCGGTTTTTTCAGGTGGAGAACGGGCAATATCGCGCCGATCCCAGATTGCGTGAGATTTGCGTCTTTGCGCCGCACAACCTGTTGCAGGACCCGCCATTTTCGAGGCTTGACCTGATCTCGTGCCGGAACCTGCTGATCTATCTGTCCTCCAATCTGCAAAGGCAGGTGATCCCCCGGTTCCACTTCTCGCTGCGCGACAGGGGGCATCTGTTCCTCGGCCCGTCCGAGGGGCTGGCGGGGGAGGATGAGCTGTTCAGCGTCGTGGACAAGACGCACCGCATCTTTCGCAGAAACCCGGATGTGAAGACCAGCTATTCGGCGCTGCTCGACACGCCGCGCCGGCCGAAATTGCTGCCCGCAGAGGGCACCCCGACCGGCCCGCAGATGGAGATGGCGCTGGACCTGTCCCGCGAAACCCTGGTCGAGCGGGAGTTCCTGCGCCAATACGCGAGGCCCTTCGCGCTGCTGTCGCGGGCGGGTGAGGTTTTGTATCTGTCGCAGAAGATGACCGGGCTGGTCCGGCCCACGCAGGGCACGCCGTCCACGATGATCGACGCCTATCTGACGCCCGAACTGCGCCTGCCCGTGCGCACCGCCCTGGCGGAGGCGGAAAAGACCGGTGAGCCGATGCGGATCGAGAACGTGGTGGTCCCGCAGGAGGAGTCCAGCCGCCTGTTCGATGTGGAGGTCGGCCCCCTCGGATCGAACTTCATTCTGGTGCTCAGCCAGGTGCGCGCCGTCGGTGCCACCGATTTGGGCGACGCGGTCGGCGCGCGCGAAACCGCGGATCGTGACATTCTGGAGACGGAGAACGTCAAGCTGCGCAAACAGCTCAACGCCACGATGCAGGAATACGAAACCTCGGGTCAGGAGCTGAAAAGCACCAACGAGGAACTGATGAGCATGAACGAGGAGCTGCAATCCTCGAACGAGGAACTGGAAACCTCACGCGAGGAATTGCAGTCGATCAACGAGGAGTTGGAGACGGTCAACGCCGAGTTGCAGGAGAACAACCGCCTGCTGACCCGCGTCAATTCCGACCTGAAGAACCTGTTCGAGGCCACGGATCTGGCCGTGCTGTTTCTGGACCGCGAGTTTTGCGTGCGCAACTTCACGCCATCGACCGTGGCTTTGTTCGGCATCAGGCCGCGCGATATCGGGCGGCCGATCGCCGACCTGTCGTCCCGCATTGATTATCCCGATCTGGAAGCAGACGCCCACAAGGTGGACGAGACGTTGCAATCCTTCGAGCGGGAGGTGACGGTCAGCGCCTCCGGTCAGGTGTTCCTGCTGCGGATCAAGCCCTACCGCACCACCGACAACCGGCTGGACGGTTATGTCCTGTCCTTCGTCGAGATCACGGAGCGCAAAGGCTATGAGGAGACGCTGAAGCGCAACGAACGCGACATGGCCCGGCAATATGCGGAGCTGGAAAACCTCTACGACACCACGCCGGTGGGCCTGTCGCTGGTCACGCGCGACATGCGCTGGACCCGCATCAATGAGAGTATGGCCCGGATCAACGGCTTTCCGGTCGAAAGCCATATCGGCCAAAGGCTCGACGAATTGCTGCCCGATCTGGGGGGCACGCTCAACGACATCTATCGCGAGGTCTTCGAGACGGGCGAACCCTGTCTGGGCGCGAAAATCGTCGGCAGGACCGATGCGGCTCCGGGTGAAAGCAGGGATTTCATCGCGGATTTCTATCCAGTGTTTCAGGGGGAAGAAGTCTTCGCCGTCGGGGCCTGCGTGCGGGAGGTGACGGATCAGAGCCGTATGATCCAGCGCATACAAAAGCAAAACGATCAGCAAAAGCTGCTGCTGGGCGAATTGCAGCACAGGGTCAAGAACACGCTGGCCACGATCAGCTCGATTTCCAAGCTGTTGCTGAAGGGCGTGAACGGCGCGCCCGAATATCAGGCCCGGCTGGAGGACCGCTTGCGCGCCATCGCCAGCACCCACGACCTGCTGACGGATGCGGACTGGTCCACGGCCACCCTCTCGGACATCGTGCGAAAGGAAGCGGACCCCTATGAGCAGCAGGAGAAGGAGCGCATCCGCATGACCGGGCCGGACCTGCAGCTGAGCGCGAAGGAGGCGCTGTCGCTGGGAATGGCCATACATGAGTTGACCACCAATGCCGCGAAATACGGCGCGCTGTCGGTGGAGGGCGGCCACGTCGTCGTGGGCACCACGCGCGACATATGCGACGCGCCCGATCAGGTGCGCATCGTGTGGAAGGAATATAACGGCCCCCCCATCACCGCGCCGCCCGACCATTCCGGCTTTGGCAGTCTGGTGATCGAACGGGTGCTGCAGAGCGATCTTTCGGGTGAGGTGACGGTGGATTACAATGAGGACGGGCTATGCTTTCAGGTGGATTTCGAGTTGGAGAAGATGAATGAGTAAGGCCGCGATCCTCGTGCTGGAGGATGACGCACTGATCGCGATGGATATCGAGATGACCCTGGTGAATGCCGGGTATGAAACTGTTTGGGTCCACTCCAATTCCGCCTCCGCGCTCGACCAGATCGCGCGGGAGGCGCCGTCGGCGGCGCTGCTGGATTTCAATCTGGGGCAGGGCAAGGTCAGCCTGCCGGTCGCGCAGGAGCTGAAGGAACGGGGCATCCCGTTCGTCTTCCTCACCGGCTATACCGACGCGACGGTTTCGTTGCCCGAGGGGTTGGGCGACCGGCGCAGGATCGCGAAACCGTTTCAGGCGCAGGAGCTGGTGCAGGCGGTGGGCGAAATGCTCTGACCCACCGACGGGCCGGGGCGGGGAACCGTGCCACCGTGGGAGGCGTTGTCGGGCATACGCAATCATTGCTGCGGGGGAGGGGAGATGGTGAAACGCCCATCCTATGTATTCGTCGGTGGCTTGCACCGCTCGGGCACCAGCCTGCTGGCCGGGCTGATCGGGCAGCATCCTGACATCGGGACCATCGAGGGCGCGCCGGTCCCGGAACAGGAGGGCGTCTATCTGCAAGGCGCGATTGCCCATACCGCGCGGCACGGGGTGCCCGGTGACTTTGCCCACGATCCCGATCAGCATCTGACGGAACTCAGCCCCTGCAACACGCTGGAAACCGCCACGCGCCTGACCCGCGACTGGGACGGTTGGTTCCAGCCCGGCACGCCCTGGCGGATCGAGAAATCGCCGGTAAACCTGCTGCGCGCGCGGCTGTATCAACAGCTTTTCCCCATGGCGCATTTCATTTTTCTGGTGCGCCACCCCCTCGCCGTGTCGCGGGCCACGGCGAAATGGTCGGGGAAAACCGAGAGCGAACTTCTTGAACATTGGCAGGTGGCTTACCAGATCGTCGAGCGGGATTTGTCGTATCTGCATTGCGCGCTGGTGC
>Ga0209345_10002902_pt1 | contig 18236 bp, 23 predicted proteins | sample Cruoilmetagenom7_FD_187294 | JGI IMG/M metagenome (GOLD analysis project Ga0209345, IMG submission 187294) | Oil polluted marine microbial communities from Coal Oil Point, Santa Barbara, California, USA - Sample 7 (SPAdes) (version 2) | ecosystem: Environmental > Aquatic > Marine > Oil seeps ...
TTATGCACACGAAGGAAATTTGAACTTTAACAATGGTTCTTTTGTCGTTTCAAATAATAAAGTAGCAAATGGCACTTTTACAGTTGATATGAAATCAATGATAACAACAGATGATGATGCATTGTATGAAATGGCTCCAAGAGAAAAATTAATTGGACATTTACAAGCACCTGATTTTTTTGATGTAGAAAATCATCCTACTTCGACTTTTAAAATTACTAATACAGAAGGAACAACTGTTATTGGAGATTTAACTGTTAAAGGAAAAACAAATTCGGAAAAATTAACGAATGTTACAATTGCAGAAACCGAAAATGGTATTCAGTTAAGCGGAACCTTAACTTTTGACAGACAAAAATATGGGATCACTTATAAAAACACTATGAACGATATGGTATTATCTGATGATATTGAGTTGAATATAAGCGTTTTGGGAAGCAAATAATTTTTCTAATGAAAATTGAAGATGAAATAAAAGGGCATTTTAGAAATGAATATCATAAAGGACTTATCAATTTGATTTTCACTTCAAAACAATTAAACCAACAATTCTCTGCCATTTTAAAAAAGCATAAAATTACAGATGCTCCATATAATGTATTGCGGATTTTAAGGGGAAATAAATCTAAAATCCCTTCATCAATTGGATATATTAAAGAGCGTATGCTCGATAAAAATTCAGATGTAAGTCGTATAGTAGATAAACTATACGGCTTACAATTCATTGATAGACAAGAATCTTCAACCGATAGACGACTAAAGGAAATTGCCATCACGGATAAAGGGTTGAAAATGCTTTCAAAAATTGATGATAGCGAAAAACAAGTAGATACATTTTTACATAACCTTTCCGATTCAGATGTAAATAAACTAAATGAATTATTAGATAAAATCAGAGGCTAATGAAAAGAAATGATTTTATAAAAAAAGTAACTTTAGGCACATTAGGTATGGTAACAATAAACACTTGGGCAAATGAACTTAGTAAATTAACAGAAGAAAGTAAAAAAATGCCCACATTATTTATTGGTCACGGCTCACCAATGAATGCCATTGAAAATAATGATTTTACTAAAACCCTTAATAAATTAGGACAAAACATAGCAAAACCAAAAGCAATTTTATGTATTTCAGCCCATTGGACGACTAAAGGAACTTTTGTTGACATATCTCCAAATCCTAAAATGATTTACGATATGTATGGGTTTCCAAAAGAATTATATGAAGTTGATTACCCTACAAAAGGAGCACCAAATATTGCAAGTGAAGTTACCAAACATATAACATCAACTAAAGTAGGAAAAAGTTTAGATTGGGGTTTAGATCACGGAACTTGGTCCGTATTAAAACATATTTATCCAAAAGCAGATGTTCCTACTTTTCAATTAAGCATTGATTACAACCAACCAATGCAATACCATTACGATTTGGCTAAGCAATTAAAAGCACTCAGAAAAAAAGGAGTTTTAATCGTTGGTAGCGGAAACATTACACATAATTTAAGTATTGTTGATTTGCACGATATAAATGCTAAACCAAGAGATTGGACATTAGAGTTTGACTCAAAAATCAAAAATTTTATTGACGATAGAAATCATCAAGCAATTATTGATTATCACAAAATTGGAAGTTCTGCAAAGTTGGCTGTACCAGAGCCAAGTCACTATATACCATTAATATACACTTTGGCACTTCAGGATGATAAAGATGAAATAGATTACTTTTATGATAAATTTCATTATGGTACACTTTCAATGCGTTGTGTGAAATTTGGATTATAAAAAAAAGATTGCCAATTCATTCCTAAATTAGGTCGATAAGAAGAGTAATTATAAAAAGTAACCAAATCATTATTAGTATCGTCTTATACTAAAAAAATATGATGAAAATAATTTATAAAATATTTACTTTAGTTCTTATTCTTGCTATTTCAGGATGTTCTAAAGACGAAAACGAATCTAATAATATTGACAACCAACAAGCAGAAGGCTTAATTGGTATTGCGTTACAATTACACCAAAATTCTCCCCAAGGACTAGATGGTTTACTTGAATCTATTGATGAAGTTACTGCCATAGGAGTTAACCTCTTTGGAATGTCTCCTGAATGGCAAGAATTGGAAACCGCTCCTAACATATTTAATTTTCAAGACTTTCTTATTAATCCACTTACGCTTACTGATCCTAACGAAACAAAATTTAGAAGTTATATTTTGGTTTTAAAAATGATTGATAGTAATCGAAAAACAGTTCCTTCAGATTTATCAGATAATTCATTTGATGACCCTTTACTAATCAATCGGTTTAAAAATTTAATAGATAATATGTCAGCATTATCAGAAATTAACAGAGTTTCGCATATTCTTATTGGGAACGAAGTTGATGGTTACTTAACTACAAACTCATCAGAACTTAATGCTTTTTCTACTTTTTATCAGCAAGCCATTAATCATATTCATACAAAAATACCTTCTGTAAAAGTAGGAACGATTATTACTTACAATTCTGTTGTTGAAAATCCTATAATTTTTGAAACCCTTAATCCTTTTAGTGATTTTATTTGTTACACCTATTACCCAACAGATACAACAAACCCAAATTGGCAAATGCGTTCGCCAAATGAAGTTCATTCAGACATCTTATTTATGGCCGAAAAAGCTGGTAATAAACCATTTTCTTTTACAGAAATTGGTTATCCATCATCAATTGAGAATAATTCATCTGAATTACTACAAACTCAATTTGTAGAAAATATGTTTGAAACACTTAAACCATATAAAAATACTGAAAAATTAGAATTTATTTTTTATCACGGTATGTATGATTATCAACCAGATTTTTGTGTCGAATATGCACAATTGCAAGGGATTGATGCTACATATCTCTGCGGTTTTATGAATAATCTCGGATTAAAAAGTTATGAAACAGGAGAATCTAAACAATCTTGGATTACTTTTGTAAATAAATCAAGTGATTGGTAAAATTGCCATATAAAAAAACTTATATATAATTACTAAATAAATGATTGAAAAAAACATAGAGTTTATAAAAAAGACAATTGAAAAAGGTATTCCAATCCACAAATTTTTAGGCTTAAAATTATTGGTTCTCGAAAAAGGATTTGTAAAAGTAAGTGTTCCTTTTAGAGATGAAGTTGTTGGAGATATTAGAAGAAACAGATGGCACGGTGGAATTATTGCCACAATAATGGATTCTGTAGGCGGAATAGCAGGAGGAACTCATTTTACATCATTTGAAGATAAATTATCGACAATTGATTTAAGAATAGATTATCTAAAAGGAGCAGAAGCATTACCAATAATTGTAGAAGGAAAAATTGTTAGATTAGGCAATAGAATACTTGTAACGAAAATGAAAGCTTTCCAAAATGATGAATTAATAGCAGAAGGAAAAGGCGTCTATAATTTCATACGAATCGATAATTCAGATAAATAACGAAATGGTAAACAATAAAAGACTGTTTCAATTCATCTAAAGAAACTATTAAAACCAGAATAGAAATCAGAAACGAAAGAATATCTGAACAAAATAACGAAGACAAGTATAACTGAATTAAAATAGCCAGCAGGTAACAAAGTACTGTGATAAAAAACAAGTAAAATTTGCACTTTTAATTTTTATTATTCTCATACAATCTTGTAATAAATATGATGATTGTGCAACTATTTTATGTGTAGAACAGACTTCATTTTATTTTGAATTAGTAGATAAAGAAACAGGAGAAAATGTGTTTACAAATGGAACATTTAATTCAAATGAAATAGAAATCATAAATCTGAATAATCAAAACAATGTGGAGTTCACATTCAACGATGAAAACTATACTAATCACATTAGAATAAGTATAGAAGATTGGGAAACTAAAACTGTATATTATTCTTTTTAGGTTTCATCTGAAGTAATTTTTAAATTATTAGTAGATGCTGAAAGATTAGATTCAAAATGTTGTGGGGAATACTTAAATTTAAATTATAATAGAAAATTTAGATTATGAAATGGAGTTCCAGGAAATTTTTAAAATCTTAGTTGAATAATATTTGCCAACAACGTGGATAATCAATTGCTAGTTTATGCTTACTCGGAAAATCCTCACGGATTATCTATTCGGTTTGTATTTGCTAATTTAAAATTAAAATTCTGAAGACAATTAAAGCCATACTATTGATTTCCATGATTTTACTGACAAGTTGTTATTCAACCAAAAGGCTAATTCGTGAAAATAATTTCCCAACTAAAAATTTAAATATTAAAAATTTAAGTGGAATTTATTCCAATAATCTAAAAAAAGAAAATAGCTTAATGTTATGGAAAACCTTAAAATCAAGCCATACTTTTAAAAATGATACACTAGTATATTCTAATAGTTTTGTGGAATTGACTTTATTTGACAATGAAAACCTTAACGTAAAGCTTTTGAACAAAGCAGATTCTAAAATAATTGAAGAATTTAATCTAAGAGGTAAAATAAAAGGTGATTTTTTTTCAATTGATAGAAACTTAACTTTAATACCTTTTCCTCCAATATATTATCTCAATAAAGAAAGTAAAACTTTAATTGCAAATGATGATTTTGGAAATTTGATTGTTGTTAAAGGTCAAGTAAGGGAAGGAATGGTTCTTTTCATGGCTGGTGGAAACAAAGGAGTATCTAATTATAAATTTGAACGAATAAAAAACTAAGTACAACAATGCATAACAAAAATGGCTAGCTTGTTGGTTAATTTTAGATTATCCTACAAAAGTTTTATCTTTATCTAACAATTATATCATTCAATCCCAATATCACTTAGTAAAAAATATAAGTTCCCTGTAAACAGAAATTTAAAAACTATGAAACAATTATTTATCTTAACAACAATTATAGTATTTAATTCGATTACAACACCCTTAATTGCACAACAGGATAATTTCATAGAAGACTATTTAGAACGTTTTGAGAATTCACGAAAATATTTAATTCTTGTGGCAGAAATGATGCCTGAGGATACATATAATTTTAAAGCTACCCCCGAAACCTTGTCTTTTGCCGAAAACTTATTACATATTGGTTATGCAATAGATTGGCATAGTCAGTCATTATTAGGTGGACGAGAATCTAGAGAATGGAAAACTGACACCATCTATAAAGTTGCTAATAAATCTAAAAAAGAAATGATTGCAACAATTGACAAAACATTCGATGAAACTATCAACTTTATTAAACAATTTGATACAACTCTTTTAAACGATGAGTTAGATTATTTCGGATTGAATAGATCAAAAAGGCAAATATTTTCATTACTTGCTGACCACATTACACATCACAGAGGGCAAATGCTTGTTTATTTGCGTTTAAACGGAATAGTACCTCCGAGGTATGTTTTATTTCAATAAAAAAAAGAAAATACATGAAACGAATTATCACAGTATTTGCTTTTATAGGAATATTAATTTCTTGTAATACATCAGACAAAACAAATTCTTCGGAACAAGAATCTATTACAAACGAAACAATAGTAGACAGCACTTCTATCAATAAACAATTAAAAGTTATTGATACTGATGAAGCTTTAATAGCTACAGCATTAATGGCAGCACCTGAAGAAAGCAGATCGGAATGTAAAGTCATTGGATATAATATGGCAGGTCAATTTGTGACACTAAAAGAAGGAGGTAACGAATTTATTGTGCTTGCGGATAATCCAAATAAAGATGGATTTAGTGCAGCATGTTATCACAAAAGCCTTGAACCTTTTATGGCAAGAGGAAGAACCTTAAGAGCTGAAGGAAAAACAGGACAAGAAATCTTCGCTATTCGTGAAGCAGAAATGAAATCTGGTCAACTTAATATTGAATCTGGATCAACTTTACATATCTACTATGGGTCAAAAACAAAGTATGACTCTGAAACTTCAAAGGTAGATGGCGCACAACTCCGTTATGTAGTGTATATGCCTTGGGCAACTTCTGAATCTACTGGTTTACCAAAAAAACCAATGGCTAAAAATCATCCTTGGATTATGAATCCAGGAACACATAAAGCTCATATTATGATTTCACCTAATCCTGAAGATTAATACGTAATTTATTTGATTGTCAAAAAATAAGTAGAAATACATATTTCAGATAAGAATTATCTAACCTACATTGATTCCATAATTAATTGAGTATTAATCAATCTAAAATTATGGCCCAGTCAACTAACACCACTACAACAAAAACTGCTACTACAAAAACAACCCCAAAAGCAAGTGCCAAAGTAATTGCTTCACCAGGGATTTCTAAAGAAGTAATTAATGAGATTAGTCGCGAAACTAACAACATGATTTCTTATGCTGTTAGAAACGGAATTATTATCAATACTGAAGTAAACTCTTTAATCCAAAATAGTTCGGTAGATGATTTAATTAATGCTCATAATTTAATGTGCAAAAATGTAGCGCCAGCTACACCAAAATCAATTGAGTACACAAAAAAATTATATGAGAATTCTAAAGAAAGATCATTATTTAATAAACTTCCTTTAGTAAGAAACCTTATAATTCTATCACTATTTTTTTTGGCAACATTTGTAATTACTGGCCTTTCACCTGAAGTAAATAACAGTTCATTAGACAAAGGTATTCTGAATAATAACGGACTTCCTTTACTTTTAAACCTCATCTTTTTATCATCTGTAGCAGGTTTAGGTGTGTTGTTTTATTTGCTTAAAGACGTTAGTTCTTCAGTGAAAAAAGGGGTTTTAGTTCCAGAAGATTCTATTTATTATTTAGCCTTAATCGTATTAGGAGTAATTGCTGGTTTAATTATGTCTGAAATTATTTCCTTATACACTTCAGATCCTAATGGAATAAATCTTTTCAATAAAAGTATTCTTGCGCTAATTGGAGGTTTTTCTTCCGATGCTATATTTAGTATTCTTCAAGGAGTAATAAATAAAGTAAAAGCAATTTTTGTTTCACCAAATTCATAAGTTATGATTACTGAAAAAAACTTTAACGATGTAGTGCCAGATGTTAATTGGAATTATGCTAAAAAGTATGTTCCTTTATTTGATACGGTACTTCCCGAATATGAAATCGACACTCCTTTAAGAAAAGCACATTTTCTAGCACAGGTAGCGCATGAAAGTGGCGGATTTAAATTTGTAGTTGAAAATTTGAACTATTCTGCAAATGCATTGTATGGTGTATTCAGAAAATAATTTCCAAACCTTGAAATTGCTAATGAATATACTAGACAGCAGGAAAAAATAGCCAATAAAGTGTATGCCAATCGGATGGGAAACGGCGATGAAGCAAGTGGCGAAGGCTGGAAGTTTAAAGGCCGTGGTTTAATACAATTAACGGGGAAAAATAACTACCAGCAACTTTCTGAAAATACAGGACAAGATTTTATTAGTAATCCTGAATCAGTTTCTAATCCTGAATGGGCTTTAACCTCAGCTTGTTGGTTTTGGAAGAAAAATAATATCAATAAATATGCTGCTGATGATGATATTCATATGGTGACTAAACGCATCAATGGAGGCTATAATGGTTTACAAGACAGGCAACATTATTTAGAGGAGTTTAAAAAAATATTCAATATCGATTAACGAAGGAAATCGTCAATTTCTGAAGCTACTTTTAATTCTTTAAAATTAGGGTGATTAATTTCATCTTCTACATGTTCATGAACCCAAGTGGTATGAAAAGGGATATGAAACGCATGTGATCCTATGTCAAGTACAGGAAGAATATCAGATTTTAATGAATTTCCAATCATTAAAAATTCTTCAGGTTGAATATCTAAATGTTTCACCAGTTTACAGTATTGTTTTGGGGTTTTATCAGACATCACTTCAATGTGGTGAAAGTATCCTTCTAAACCGGATCTAATTAATTTTCGTTCTTGATCTAATAAATCGCCTTTAGTAGCAACCACCAATCTATATTTTTTTGAAAGAAATTTTAAAGTTTCTTCAATTCCATCTAATAACTCAATAGGTTTTTGGAGCATCTCCTTCCCTATTTTAATTAATTCTGAAATAACAGAATTTGGAATTTTATTATCTGAAATAGAAAGTGCAGCTTCAATAAGAGAAAGTGTAAAAGGTTTAATTCCGTAGCCATACAATCCCAAATTTTTCATTTCTACTTCAAACAAAAATGAATTACATGCTTCTTCATCCATGTAATCTTTCAGAAGTACACAGAAATCTGCTTCAGCTTTTCTAAAATAAGGCTCATTAACCCATAGCGTATCATCTGCATCGAATGCAATTACTTTTATTCCGTTTAAAACCATTAACGAATCAATTTCTTGTATTTAATACGTTTAGGCATTAAATCACCTCCAAGTCTTTTCTTTTTATTTTCTTCGTAGTCACTGAAACTTCCTTCAAAGAAATAGATTTGGCTATCCCCTTCAAATGCAAGAATATGCGTACAAATACGATCTAAGAACCAACGGTCGTGAGAAATTACCACAGCACAGCCTGCAAAATTTTCAAGTCCTTCTTCTAAAGCACGAAGGGTATTTACATCTAAATCGTTTGTAGGTTCATCCAATAACAAGACGTTACCTTCTTCTTTAAGAGTCATTGCTAAATGTAAACGGTTTCGTTCACCTCCAGAAAGCATAGATACTTTCTTGTTTTGTTCACTTCCGCCAAAATTAAAGCGACTCAAATAAGCTCGAGAATTAACCTGCTTACCTCCCATCATCACTAATTCTTGTCCATCACTAAAGTTTTCCCAGATAGATTTATCCTTATCGATATTAGAATGTGCTTGATCTACATAAGCAATCTGAGCTGTTTCTCCAACATTAAAAGTTCCTTTGTCTGGGCTCTCTTCTCCCATTATCATCTTGAAGATGGTTGTTTTACCAGCACCGTTAGGGCCAATAATCCCTACAATACCAGCTTGTGGAAGATTGAAGTTTAAATCTTCATATAATAATTTATCGCCAAATGCTTTTGAAACACCTGAAGCTTCTATTACATTAGTTCCTAAACGAGGACCATTAGGAATATAAATTTCTAATTTCTCATCTAATTTAGCTTGATCCTGACTCATCAACTTATCATAGTTCTTCAACCTTGCTTTTTGCTTAGTTTGTCTTCCTTTGGCACCCTGTCGTACCCAATCTAGCTCTCTTTCTAATGTTTTCTGTCTTTTAGATGCAGATTTACTTTCTTGTGCCAATCGTTTAGATTTTTGATCTAACCATGAAGAATAATTTCCTTTCCAAGGAATACCTTCACCTCTGTCTAATTCTAATATCCAACCTGCAACATTATCAAGGAAATATCTATCGTGAGTTACAGCAATTACAGTTCCTTTATATTGAGATAAATGGTGCTCTAACCAATGTACAGATTCAGCATCTAAATGGTTGGTAGGCTCATCTAATAATAATACATCTGGTTCTTGTAATAATAAACGACACAAAGCAACTCGTCTTCTTTCTCCACCAGATAAAACATTGATTGGTGTATCAGGTTCTGGAGTACGTAACGCATCCATTGCAATCTCTAATTTAGTGTCTAACTCCCAAGCATTCGTAGCATCAATCTTATCTTGAAGTGTAGCCTGCTTGTCCATCAATTCCTGCATTTTATCAGGATTTTCATAGACTTCTGGCAAGCCAAACATGTCATTTATTTTGTTGTATTCATCTAGAATATCAACTACATCTTGAACCCCTTCTTTAACTATTTCAATAACTGTTTTAGATTCGTCTAATTGTGGTTCTTGTTCTAAATAACCAACTGAATAACCTGGGGAGAAAACAACATCACCTCTGTAGTTTGTGTCTTGACCTGCAATTATTTTTAATAAAGTAGATTTACCACTACCGTTAAGTCCTAAAATTCCAATTTTAGCACCATAGAAAAAACTTAAATATATATTTTTTAATACTGGAGTTTGTGCATTCTGATATGCTTTAGTTACTCCAGACATTGAGAAAATTACTTTTTTATCGTCCGACATTGATTCTTATTATTAATTGTTTATTTTTTTATTTGTGAGTAAAGAACATCGAATTCCTTAGCAAGTATAATATATTCATCTCCCCAACCATTTGACATTGCAATTTCTTGAAGATCTCCAGTGGGTAAAAAATATGTGTCATAGGTAGTTAATGAAGAAAAATCACCTTTAGATATAGCGATAATATCTTTATTAATTTCAGATTTCAAAACCTCAACACTTTCTATACTTGACCAAGTTATGTCTGTTGTACTTGTTATTTTTGAATTAATTTTTTCTAATATTTTTATAAAAGTAGTTGCATCTTCATTTAATCCTGAATAAATTTTTGCTTCCTGATTTTTTGGTTTTCCAATTATCTTTTTAAACAAAGCTAAAACCATTTCAAACAGAGAAACTAAAGATGATGTTGCCATTTATTACACTCTACCTTTTAAGGCATTAAACACCCAAGCAATTGCAAAAAAACCAATACCCACTGTAGCAAAACCCCATCCAGCAACATCTTTATATCTCACAGCACCTAATCCTATTAATACCAATCCCATTAATAACATAATATACGTTGCCCAAGCTAATACAGTATTTTTATTCATTCCCATATTTTTCATTTAATGCAGTCCTCCCTTTTAAGCTGGGGAAAACTTATTTGCGAATCAACAAATATCGTGTTTTTATATAAAAAAAGCATCCTATTGGATGCTTAATTATTAGGCTGGAAGAAATCCCATTTTACCATCTTGGTAATCTCGCATGGCTTCCATAATCTCGGTTTGTGTATTCATAACATAAGGCCCCCAGCTTTTAACTGTTTCATTAAATGGAGTTCCAGACAAAAATAATAATTGACTTTTAGTATTTCCTTTTAATGAAAAACCATCTCCGCTTTGTGAGAATTGAATCATTTGATTTTCATCTTTTTCAAGTTGAATAGTATCGTTAACATTCACATTTCCATTTAATAAATACAACATCGATTGATGTTCTTTTGGTATATGGTAATCAAATGTCCCTCCTTCTTCTACATGAATCATAAAAGCATTTACTGAAGTTTGTGTTTGAATCCTCCCATTAATCCCATTTAAATTTCCAGCAATAATTTGTGTCTTTACTTTTTGATCTTCGGAAATTACTACGTTAAAATCTTCATTTTGGACATGCTGATAATTAGCAGGCATCATTTTTTTTTCCGAAGGTAAATTCAGCCATAATTGGATTCCTTCCAAAGTACCTCCTTTTTGCACAAACTCTTTTGTAGGCCCTTCTGCATGGATAATTCCTCTTCCTGCAGTAGTCCATTGCACATCGCCTGCTTTTACAAGGCTTTCATTATTCAATGAATCTCTATGCAATTGCTCTCCTTGTATTAAAAAAGTGATCGGTTCAAATCCTCGATGTGGATGTGGTCCTAAATCGAAAGGATTACTATCTTCTGTAATCTCATAGGGTCCATAATGATGTAGTAAAATAAATGGGGCAATATTTTCAATTTCCTGTGTAGGCAAAGGCTGTCTAAGCCTAATTGGTCCCATATTCACAAAATCACTTCTACCTATATGTTTTATATTATTTAGTTTCATAATTCTTCATTTATTTAGTTTCCATGGAAACTATTATTGTAATTTTTTTTATCTTATTTTATCGAGAAGATCACTTAATTTAAGTGCCTCTTCATCTGATAAATTTTCTAGTAAATCATCTTTAAATGATTCATCAATTTTCTTTAATAATTCTAATCCTTTCTTTGTTATTTCAATGTGTACAACTCTTCTGTCTTGAGGGCAAGGAATTCTGCTAATAAATTCTTTAGCTGAAAGTTTGTCCATTAATCGAGTAGCATTAGGAGCTCGTTCAATCATTCGATCTTTAATAGTCTGTACACTTATTGCTTCTCCTGCTCCTCTTAAAATTCTAAGAATATTATACTGTTGAGGTGATATTCCAAAAGGTTTAAAAAATTCATTCTGAATACTACTTATCCAGTTTGCTGTATAAATAATATTTAATAAAGCTTTCACTTTATTTGTTGGAAATGTTGTTTTTATATCTTTTGAAATATCTCCCATCTTTAAGAATTATATTGCTTTTTCAAATTTAGCAATTTCATTGTTTAAAGCTTCATTTAAATCTGAATCTACTATTCCATCTTCTGAAAAGTTTTTTCCGAAGAAAGGCAAAGAAAATTCAGCCACAATATTTCCTCCCATATATTGAAATCTACCCAAAGCTATTTCTAATACTGTAGCACCTCCTCTACCTCCTGGTGAGGTTGCCATTAGCAACATCGGTTTATCATTCCATAGTTTTCCATCAATTCTTGACATCCAGTCAAAAATATTTTTGAATACGGTTGCATAGGCTCCATTGTGTTCAGCTAAAGACAAAACAATTCCATCTGAAGCAATTATTTCATCTAAAAACTTTTGAGCATTATCTGGTATTCCATGAGCAATTTCATAATCCATACCATACAATGGTAATTCAAAATCGTTTAAATCTAATACAGACACTTCAGTATTACTTACTTGGTTAGCAGTATAAGCTGCTAATTTTTTATTAATAGATTCTTTACTATTACTTCCTGCAAATGCGATTATTTTCTTCATTAGTTTATTTTTTTGTTAAAAATGTACGATACAATTAATAAAACCATTGCCATGATTGCTCCCATTTGTTCTCCATCACTAATCATTATATGTGCAAAAAAGGCTAAAATAAAAGCAAAAAACAATCCTGCATAGGCCCATTCTTTAAGTATTTTAAAGTTTGGATTCCATATCGCAACTAAAGCTAATAATTTTGCAACAGCATATGGATAAATAATATAGGTTGGATACCCAAACCCTGTGAACATTCCTTTTACTTCTTCGTGATTAAAAAAGTACATCCCAGCTGAAAATAATAATAACAGAGTTAATAATCCTGTAGCTACATAATAAATAATTCTATTTTTTTTCATGATTCTTATTTTAAATATTTAGAGTACAAATGTAAAACAAATATATTTATATTCCAAGGAGTATATTTCCATGGCGATTTATTTTCAAAAATTATTATTTTCTTTATTTAAATTGAAAGTTTTGTATTTTAGCCGAAAGCAATAAATACAATGGATTTAGACTTCAATATCAACGAAGATTATAATAAATTATTAGTTTCAGATTTACGAAAAAAACTTACAAAAGTTAAACTTGGGGGAGGTCAACATCGTATAGATAAGCATCATAGCAAAGGAAAAATGACTGCTAGAGAGCGAATTGATTATTTATTAGACCATAAAAAATCATCGATTGAAATTGGTGCTTTTGCGGGAGATGGAATGTATGAAGAGCACGGTGGTTGTCCTAGTGCTGGTGTTGTAGTTAAGATTGGTTATATAAGTGGGAAGCAATGTATTGTTGTCGCTAATGACGCAACAGTTAAAGCAGGTGCTTGGTTTCCAATTACAGGAAAAAAGAACCTTAGAGCCCAAGAAATCGCGATTGAAAATAGATTACCTATCATTTATTTAGTAGATAGTGCTGGTGTTTTCCTTCCAATGCAAGATGAAATTTTTCCGGATAAAGAACATTTCGGAAGAATATTTAGAAACAACGCAGTAATGAGCAGTATGGGGATTATTCAAATTTCTGCTGTGATGGGAAGCTGTGTTGCGGGAGGAGCCTACTTACCTATTATGAGTGACGAAGCTTTAATCGTAGACAAAACAGGAAGTATTTTTCTTGCGGGAAGTTATCTGGTGAAAGCTGCTATTGGTGAAAGTATCGATAATGAAACGCTTGGAGGTGCTACTACACACTGCGAAATAAGTGGTGTAACCGATTATAAAGCAAAAGATGATAAAGATGCTTTAGACAAAATTAAAAACATTGTTTCAAAAATAGGGGATTTTGAAAAAGCAGGATATAATAGAGAGAAACCATCTAAACCAACTTTAGAACCTAAAGATATTTATGGTTTACTTCCTAAATCTAGAGCAGAACAATACGATATGCGTGAAATTATTAAGCGTGTTGTTGATGGAAGTGAATTTGAAGAATACAAAGAAGGATATGGCCAAACGATATTAACTGGTTATGCTCGAATTGATGGTTGGGCTGTTGGAATTGTTGCGAATCAAAGAAAATTAGTGAAAACTAAAAAAGGTGAAATGCAATTTGGAGGTGTTATTTACAGTGACAGCGCCGATAAAGCGACTCGTTTTATTACAAATTGTAATCAGAAAAAAATTCCTTTAGTATTTCTACAAGATGTTACAGGATTTATGGTGGGAAGTAAAAGTGAACATGGTGGGATTATAAAAGATGGTGCTAAAATGGTGAATGCTGTTAGTAATAGTGTGGTTCCAAAGTTTACGATTATAATAGGTAATTCTTATGGTGCTGGAAATTATGCCATGTGCGGTAAAGCGTATGATCCTAGATTAATTGTAGCATGGCCAAGTGCTGAACTTGCAGTGATGAGTGGTAATAGTGCTGCAAAAGTATTGCTTCAAATTGAAGCTGCTTCATTAAAAAAACAAGGAAAAGAAATAACTCCTGAAGAAGAAAAAGAATTATACGACAAGATCAAAGCTCGTTATGATAATCAAGTGTCTCCTTATTATGCAGCCTCAAGAATATGGACAGACGCCATAATAGATCCAATAGAAACACGTAAATGGATTTCTATCGGAATTGAAGCTGCTAACCACGCTCCTATTGAAAAACCATTTAATTTAGGAGTGATACAAGTTTAACATATGACAAAAAAACAGTTACACGTAAAGCAACCCTTTTATATCATCCTACTATTAATTGTAGCTGGTGAAGCTGTTTTTATTCTACGATTTGTTTTAGCAAGAGTTTTTCGACCTACATTTTTAGATGTGTTTCAATTAACAAATCTTGAGTTAGGTACTTGCTTTTCTGTTTACGGAATTATTGCTTTTGTATCTTATCTTTTTGGAGGTCCATACGCAGATCGATTTCCACCAAGAAAACTAATGGCAATAGCTGAAAAGTTTTATAATTTAAACTTTGAAAGAGATTTTAAGATCACACTTCTTTTAATTTTTTCAGTTTCAGTATAAGGAAATTTTGAAAAGGAATAGATTCTTTTAGGTCGCTCGTATGAATCTAAGTTTTTAAATACTTCCGAATAATCTGGAAGCTTAATTTTATTTCTGTTTTCAATGATAATAACAACTCTTTCGCCCAATTGATCATCTTTTTCAGAAGAAATAATAAAAGGCAATTCAATATAAGGAGCTAGTTTCTCTTCAATTTGCTCAGGATTCACCTTAATTCCTCCACTGTTGATCACATTATCATATCTTCCTAACCAATTAAAAGTAGTTTCTGATGTTAACTCAACAACATCATTTGTGATAACTTTTGTTTCTGAAATATTTGGAGCATCAATTACCAAACAACCTCTATCATCTTGTGATAACTTAACATTAGGAAGTGCTGTATATTCTTCAGATTTTGCCAAGCCATTGATTCTTTTAACTGCAATATGAGTAACAGTTTCTGTCATTCCATAGGTTGCAAAAGCTTCAGTAAAGATTTTTTGAAGTTTTTCATTTAATTCATTTGAAATATCACCTCCACCAATAATCAATTTCTTCACTTTTTGCAATGCATGAATTGAGTGATGCACTTGATAAGGCACCATTGCAGCAAAATCATAATTATTATCGTATTGTGTTAATGCGTCTTTTTCTGGAGCTACTACATGTAAATCCCACCCAAGAATCATGGCTCTTACCAACATCATTTTTCCTGCAATATATTTTGGTGGTAAACATAACAATGCTGAAGCTCCAGGTCCTAACTTAAAAAAAATACCTGTTGCATTTGCACTATTTATCATAAATTCTTTACGAATAGTAATGCTTTTAGGAATTCCTGTTGAACCAGATGTAATTACTGAAATCGCTTCATTTTCATCAAACCATTTCTGTATAAACTCACCTATATTTATTTCGTGTGGTGCTCCTTCAACAATAAGGTTTGCAGCAAATTCTAACAATTCAGTTTTATTATAATGTAAACCATTAAATTTAAAAACTGGGTGAAGATGTTGTGAGGTTACTTTCAAAATATATTAATTAGTAGAATCTACAGTCTCAATTTCAAGAGGTGGTTGAACTTTGCCCAACAATTTTTCGCCCCAATTGGTCCATTTGTATTTCCAAGCCATAATAGCTATCAAGATAGGATAAAATACTAAAACTGGGACAATTACCTCGATACCAGCGCTTGGTTCAGAAATATCTGACAAAATTGAGTTGGTTTGAAAGACAGTCCAATCTGCTGTGACTAATAAAGCAGCTAATAAATTATTTCCAGCATGAAATCCTAAGGCAAGTTCCATTCCTTCATCCATTAACGTAATAATTCCGAGGAATAAACCAGTTCCAATATAATAGATCATGACAATATTCCCGAGTTTATCAACTTCAGGGTTGAAAAAATGTAAACCTCCAAAGATTACAGAAGTAATAAGTAATGGCACCCATTTATTTCGAGCTATTACTCCGAGTCCTTGCATTAAATAACCACGAAAAAAGTACTCTTCGAAACTCGTTTGTATTGGTATAAAAACAAGACAAATTAAGGTCATTATTAAAAATGGCACTGTTTCAAATTGAACCACATAATCATCCGGATTTGAATTGTAATCTAATAAGGTAAAAACAATAGAGATTACAGCAATCAAACCAAAACTAAAAAATATTCTTCCCCAATCTACTTTTCCCCTTGAGGTCGTTAATTGCAAGAATGATTGCTTATGCAGGTATTTAATAGTTAAAAATAACACTATAAAACCACCAATAAAGGTAGATAACATTAAAAACAAGTATAAGTTACTTTTAGCTGGATATAATGATGCAAATCCAGTTAAACTAGCTTCCATGAACTCTTCAAGGCTATTAGCATGCATAAATGATACAACAGAAAGTGGTATAACACCAATAAATTGCCAACCCACTAAAAATATTAATAAGGTACCCACTAAATACCTCCAAGAATCATGTTTCCATTTAAATGCTTGTGCTATATACATATGTATTTTTAATTATTAAGATTTTCTAAATTCCATTTCTTGTTAGTATCATAACTTAAAGCTCCGTTACAAACTTCTAATGGAGAGGGTAAATTATTTGTAAATAAACTACCTGTTCCTAATCCTTGAGGCAATGTACTATTTTTTGTATAAGTATATTGTGAAATAGCATTTAAACCGATATTACTTTCTAATGCTGAAGTCATCCACCAATCTATATTTTTATCTTCAGCATGTTTTATCCATTGATCACTCCCTAGAAAACCTCCGATTAAAGTTGGTTTTAGAATAATATATTTCGGTTGGATTTTTTTTAGCAACTCAATCTTTTTATCTTCTGAAAAAATACCTATTAATTCTTCGTCTAAAGCAATATCTAAAGGAGAATGTTCACACAATTGTGCCATTTTTGTCCAATGTCCTTGCTTGATAGGTTGTTCTATTGAATGCAATTGAAAATCGGAAAGTCTTTTAAGCTTCTCAAATGCTTCTGAAGGATTAAATGCCCCATTCGCATCGACACGTAATTCTATATCTGAAGCTGAAAACTCTTTACGTATGGATTTAAGTAATTCTAATTCTGCTGAAAAATCAATTGCTCCAATTTTCATTTTAATACAATGGAAGCCTTGCTTAATTTTATCAAGAATTTGTTCTTTCATAAAGCGCTTATCCCCCATCCAAATTAATCCGTTAATAGAAATCGCTTTTTCATTTTGGGTGAATTCTGAAGGAAATAATTCAAAAGTATCAAAAGACTCAATTGATTTAAAAGCCATTTCTACTCCAAACTGTATCGCAGGAAATTCAATTAATTCATTGTATAATTTTTCTTTACCTAAATGAATATTATTACAAACCCATTTTAGTTTTTCTTCAAAATCAGGTCGATCATCAACGCTTAAGCCTCGAAACATTCCGCATTCACCAATACCTAATTTATTGTTGCTTTTCAGAATTAAAAACCACGTTTCCTTTTGTTGTAAAATTCCTCGCGAAGTGCCGCTAGGTCTTTTAAAATCGAGAATATATTTTTGGAATGAAGCTTTCATTTAGATTGTTAGATAAATAGATTCTCAGTATTTTAGAGTAGATTTAAATTTTGAAGTCATTTTAATAATTATTTCAAGATCATTTAATATAACATCTAATTTATCTTTCCCTATATACTTCAAATCATTAGCTATCAATAATTGTGTTTCTA
>Ga0209345_10002903_pt1 | contig 18235 bp, 12 predicted proteins | sample Cruoilmetagenom7_FD_187294 | JGI IMG/M metagenome (GOLD analysis project Ga0209345, IMG submission 187294) | Oil polluted marine microbial communities from Coal Oil Point, Santa Barbara, California, USA - Sample 7 (SPAdes) (version 2) | ecosystem: Environmental > Aquatic > Marine > Oil seeps ...
CAAGCGCGTGCTGGACTACGCCAAGCAGGGCTACGCCAGCATCGAATTCCCGACCTACGACACGGATTGGGACAGCGAAGCCTATGCCTCCGTCTCGGGTCAGAACTCCAACAACTCGGTTCGCGTTACGGATGCCTTCCTCCGCGCCGTCGAGAATGATGACAACTGGGAGCTGATCCGCCGCACCGACGGCTCGGTCGCCAAGACGATCAAGGCGCGCGATCTGTGGGAAGACATCGGCCACGCCGCATGGGCCTGTGCCGACCCCGGCATCCAGTATCACGACACGGTCAACGACTGGCACACCTGCCCGGAAGACGGCGCGATCCGCGGGTCGAACCCCTGTTCGGAATACATGTTCCTGGACGATACGGCCTGTAACCTCGCCTCGATGAACCTGCTGACCTTCTACAAGGACGGCGAGTTCCAGGTCGAAGATTACATGCATGCCACCCGTCTGTGGACCGTGACGCTGGAAATCAGCGTGATGATGGCACAGTTCCCCTCCAAGGAAATCGCGCAGCTCTCCTACGAGTTCCGCACGCTGGGTCTGGGCTATGCCAACATCGGCGGCCTGCTGATGAACATGGGTCTGGGCTATGACAGCGACGAGGGCCGCGCCATGTGTGCCGCGCTCACCGCGATCATGACAGGTGTGTCCTATGCGACATCCGCCGAAATGGCGGGCGAGCTGGGGGCCTTCGACGGCTACAAGCGCAACAGCAAACACATGCTGCGCGTCATCCGCAACCACCGCAACGCCGCATATGGCGCGACCGACGGGTACGAGGCGCTGGCCACCAAACCCGTGCCGCTGGACCACGCCAACTGCCCTGATCCGCGTCTGGTCGACCTGGCCATGTCCGCATGGGACGAGGCGCTGCGCCTTGGCGAGAAGAACGGCTTCCGCAACGCACAGACCTCGGTCATTGCGCCCACGGGTACCATCGGTCTGGTCATGGATTGCGACACCACGGGCATCGAGCCTGACTTCGCACTGGTGAAGTTCAAGAAGCTGGCCGGTGGCGGCTACTTCAAGATCATCAACCATTCGGTTCCGGCCGCGCTGGAAAAGCTGGGCTACGGCTCGGCCCAGATCGAGGAAATCGTGTCCTATGCTGTCGGTCACGGCAGCATCGGCAACGCACCCGGCATCAACACCACCAGCCTGATCGGCCATGGCTTCGGCCCGCGCGAGATCGAAAAGGTGGAAGGCGCGCTGGGGTCGGCCTTCGACATCCGCTTCGTCTTCAACCAGTGGACGCTGGGGACCGAATTCTGCCAGAACGTGCTGGGCATCCCGGCCGAAAAGCTGAACGATCCGACCTTCGACCTGCTGCGCCATCTGGGCTACAGCAAGGCCGATGTGGAAGCGGCGAACGACCACGTCTGCGGCACGATGACCCTTGAGGGCGCACCGCATCTGGACCCGGCGCATTACCACATCTTCGATTGCGCCAATCCCTGCGGCAAGAAGGGCAAGCGGTATCTGAGCGTGAACAGCCATATCTACATGATGGCCGCCGCGCAGTCCTTCATCTCGGGTGCGATCTCCAAGACGATCAACATGCCGAATGACGCGACGATCACCGATTGCCAGAAAGCTTATGAGCTGAGCTGGAAACTGGGCGTCAAGGCCAACGCGCTCTATCGCGATGGCTCGAAACTCAGCCAGCCGCTGGCATCCGCGCTGGTCGAGGATGACGACGAGGCGATGGAGATCCTCGAGAGCGGTTCGGCGCAGGAAAAAGCCGCCGTGATCGCCGAGAAGATCGTCGAGAAGATCATCATCAAGGAAATCGCCCGTGGCCGCGAAAAGCTGCCCGAGCGGCGCAAGGGTTACACCCAGAAGGCCATCGTCGGCGGTCACAAGGTCTATCTGCGCACCGGCGAATATGCCGATGGTCAGCTGGGCGAGATCTTCATCGACATGCACAAGGAAGGTGCGGGCTTCCGCGCGATGATGAACAACTTCGCCATCGCCGTGTCCGTGGGTCTCCAGTACGGCGTGCCGCTGGAGGAGTTCGTGGACGCCTTCACCTTCACCAAGTTCGAGCCCGCAGGGCTTGTACAGGGCAACGACTCGATCAAGAACGCGACCTCGATCCTGGATTACATTTTCCGCGAGCTGGCCGTGTCCTATCTGGATCGCACCGATCTGGCCCATGTGAAACCGCAGGGCGCAAGCTTCGACGATCTGGGCCGTGGCGAGGAAGAGGGCGTGTCGAACGTGTCGGAAATCTCCGAGAACGCGGCATCCCGTAGCCTGGAAGTGCTCAAGCAGATCAGCTCGACCGGCTATCTGCGCAAGCGCCTGCCGCAGGAACTGGTGGTGTTTCAGGGTGGCCAGAACGGCATGAACGAGCTGATGCGCACCGGTACCGATCCGGTAGGGGCACTTCAGACGCTGGTCCCCGAAACCAGCTTCCGCGCCTCGGCCAGCGTGACCACGACCACGGCGGTTGCCAGTGGCACGGTGGCCATGGACGCGCGCACCCGCGCCAAGATGCAGGGCTATGAGGGCGAGGCGTGCGGCGATTGCGGCAACTACACGCTGGTGCGCAACGGCACCTGCATGAAGTGCAACACCTGCGGCGCTACGAGCGGTTGTAGCTGAAACGAACCAGAGGGGCGCGCATGAGCGCCCCTCATTAACACGGAGGGGACTCCGCCAAAATCCTCAGGATTTTCGCTCTGTCCCTCTTCGCGGGTTTCCTGCGGAAACCCACAAGATCCGGGGCAGGTGCGCTTGCCCCGCGCGGATCAGGACGCAGGCGAGACGTACCGAGCGGTTAACAGAGTGAGCCTGATTCGTGAGACTGGAGGGATGCGTGCATCCCTCCTTTTTCTTTTCGAGCCAATGGCTTTTGGCGGTTGTTTCATGCAGCCGATGAAGGTGCCGCCCGCGCCAGCATTCCGAACAGATCGCGCGGATCGTCAGGGTCCGCCAGCAGATCGAGCGGCTGGTAGAAGGGCGTGCCGGTGATGCGGTCCCGGATATAGCGCAGCGCCGAGAAATCCTCGATGGCAAAGCCCACACTGTCGAACAGCGTGATCTGGCGCGCATCGCTGCGCCCCTCGGCCGCGCCGGTGATGACCTTCCACAACTCGGTCACGGGGTGATCGGGCGGCAACTGCTGAATCTCGCCCTCGATCCGCGTCTGTTCGGGATATTCCACGAAGATCGACGACCGGCGCAGGATGTCGGGGTGCAGTTCCGTCTTGCCGGGGCAATCTCCGCCGATCGCGTTGATATGCACACCTGCGCCGACCATGTTGTCTGTCAGGATCGTCGCATATTGCTTGTCGGCGGTAGAGGTGGTGATGATCTGCGCGCCCAGGATCGCCTCCTCCGGGCTGGTGCAGGCGGTCACCTGCAGGCTTGAACCATGCAGGTTGCGCATGGCCTTGGCCGTTGCGGCGGGGTCGATGTCGTAAAGTCTGACATGGCTGATCCCGCAGATGGCCTGCATGGCGACGCATTGGAATTCCGATTGCGCGCCATTGCCGATCATCGCCATGGTCGTGGCCCCTTTAGGTGCCAGATGCCGCGCCGCCATGGCCGAGGTGGCGGCAGTGCGGATCGCGGTCAGCATGGTCATCTCCGACAGCAGGACAGGATAGCCGTTATCCACCCGCGCCAGCATCCCGAAGGCGGTCACGGTCTGAAGCCCCGCGCGCATGTTGCCGGGATGGCCATTCACATATTTGAACCCGTAGAGATCGCCGTCCGAAGTGGGCATCAACTCGATCACGCCCACATCCGAATGGCTCGCCACGCGCGGCGTCTTGTCGAAATGGGGCCAGCGGCGGAAGTCATCCTCGATGCAGTCTGCCAGTTCGCGCAGCACGCGGGGCAGGCCGATGTGATGCACCAGCCCCATCATGTGATCGACAGACACGAAGGGCACCAGTGCTTTGGCGGAAGGGGTCAGCATGGAAAGGGTCCTGTGGGATTGAGTATTTGGGGCAAGATGAAACAGCGCTCAGCCATAGGCCCGGGTCTGGCGGTCGAATACGCGTCGTCCAAGCGCCGAGGCTGCCAGATCCACCATCAGTTGCGCGGTCCGGCCCCGGTCATCCAGAAACGGGTTCAACTCGACCAGATCGAGCGAGGTCATGAGGCCGGTATCGTGCAGCATCTCCATCACCAGATGCGCCTCGCGCACCGTGGCGCCGCCCGGGACGGTCGTGACCACACCGGGGGCCGCCGCCGGGTCGATGAAATCCACATCCAGCGAGACATGCAGCGCGCCACCTGCGGCTGCGACCCGGTCAAGGAAGGTGCCCAGTGGGCTGGCGATTCCATGTTCGTCGATCTCGCGCATGTCGTGGCGGTGGATGGCGCTGTCTTCCAGCGCGGTGCGCTCCGCCGGATCGACCGAGCGCAATCCGATGATGCAGATATTCTCTTGCGGGATCGGGGCTGTGACTGCGGGAAATCCCGAAAAACCGCCGCGCCCTGTGACATAGGCCAGCGGTGTGCCGTGCAGATGGCCGGAACTGCTGCTTTGCGGTGTGTGATAGTCGCTATGGGCATCGAGCCAGAGAACGAATTGCGGACGGCCCTGTGCCGCGGCATGACTGGCCACGCCGGCCACGCTGCCCAGCGACAGGCTGTGATCGCCCCCCATGAAAATGGGCAGGCCACGCGCCATGGCGGCCTGCGCGGCGGCCGAGATGCTCTGCGTCCAGCCGATGGTCTCTGTCAGCGCGTGCAGATGGGCGAGCGCGTCGCCAGGCGCGGCGGCCGGGGCGGGCGCGAGGTTGCCCATGTCGGTCACGCGATGTCCCAGGTCCGTCATGGCCTCGGCCAGTCCAGCGGTGCGATAGGCGTCGGGGCCCATCAGGCAACCACGGCTGCGCTTGCCGCTGTCCACGGGACAGCCGATCAGGATGATGTCTTGCGGGGTCATGGGGGCCTCCTTGGCGGTGGATTCTTTCTGTATCCTGCCATTCGGGGATGGAATGAAGCCAGCAGATTGATCAATATGGGTCATGATCTGCCAAAACGGATGCAGGATGCGACGATATGGATGAAATCGACCTCGCCCTGATCGGGGCCTTGCGCCATGATGCGCGCGCCTCGCTGTCGTCCCTGTCCGACCAGCTCGGCGTCTCGCGCACAACGGTGCGGACACGGATCGAGCGGTTGCAACGCCAGGGCGACATCGTGGGCTTTTCCGTGGTCCTCAAGGCCGATGTAGCGCAAGACCCGGTGCGCGGGCTGATGATGATCGCTGTCGAGGGGCGCGGCGCGGATCGCATCCTGCGCCAACTGACCGGCCTGCCCGAGGTGCGCGCTGTCCATAATACCAATGGACGCTGGGACATGATCGTCGAGATCGGCACCTCGACGCTGGAGGATCTGGACCGCGCCCTTGCCGCGATCCGCCGCTTTGACGGTGTGGTCAGTTCCGAGACCAACCTGCTTTTGTCGACACGCAAGTCGGGTCGCTGAGGCGGCGCGCCGACCTGCGTGTCAGTTCCACAGGCTGGCTGTGGTGTCGCCTTCGGTCATCTCCATCTGGACCCGCAGCCGCCGCCGCGCCCGTGCCAGTCGGGACATCACCGTGCCGGGCGGCAGGCCGGTCATCCGCGCCAGATCTGCGGGGCTGTCATGGCCCTCCCGCACCATGCGGATCAGAACCGCCTGATCTTTCGGCAAACCGGCAATGGCGCGGTCCAGATCCGCGCAAGCCAGCCGCGCCGGTGCATCGGGGGCTGTCATCGCGCAGCTTTCCGTCAGTTCCGATGTCGGTGCCGCTTGCGCCCGTGCGCGCCGCGCCGCATTGCGAAGCACCGCGAGAGCATAGGGGCGCAGCCGGTCAATCCTTGGGCCGTCCTGAAGGCGCTGATGCAGGCTCAGGACCGTATCCTGCACCAGATCGCCTGCGGTGTCGGCATCCGGTGCCATATGTCTTGCGACGCGGGTCAGAAGGGGCAGCAGGTCCAGCAGGTCCTGGTACTGCGGGATCGGGGGCAATTCGCTCATGGGGCAATTCCTTCGCCGGTGGTCTCCGTGATGAATGGGCAGCGCGGCCTTGCGGTTCCAGTGACTGCTTTCCGCCGATATCGCGGGACAGGGCTTTTTGGGCAGGCGCGCGCCTGTTTCCGGGTTCGGGATCGGCGGCGATTGGCGCAAATGCGGATTTCCGCCCGATGTTGCGATTTTCCCCGGACGGGATGGGACGCGTTAGCGTCTTTCCGGCTCTTGGAGAGGGAAGGCAGCCAAACCAGGCGCTTTCATCACACTCTGACAAGGAGAACGACGATGAAAAAGACACTGATGACCCTGACCGCCCTGATGAGCCTCAGCCTGCCGCTGGCCGCGATGGAGGCCGCAGATACGGACGCGGACGGAATGGTGACGCTGGAGGAGTTGCAGGCGGTGCATGCGGACATCACGGCCGAGGACTTCGCAGCTCTTGATGTCAACGGTGATGGCTCGCTGGATGCGGATGAATATGCCGCAGGCGTCGATGGCGGGTTGATCCCGGCCGAAGGCTGATCACGCCGACAGACCACCAAGGGGGGCCGCGCCGCAGGGTGCGGCCCCCAGTCGTTCAGGGGAAGGGGCGTGTACTCAGTCGGCGGCGCGCCATGCCATCAGCCACAGCCCTGCCAGCCCGAGCGAGACGACAGCGTTCCAGCTTGCCATGGACAGGCCCAGCATCTCCCACGGCACCTCGTCGCACCGCACCAGAGGTGCCGTCATGATCTGCGCGAACAGGTCCTGGGCCGACTGGCCGGCTGCACCGCCGCCGCTGCAGGAGGATGGGCCTTCCCACCAGCCGCGTTCGACGCCCGTGTGATAGGCCCCGATGCCCGCCGTCGCCATGGCCGCCAGCGCGCCCAGACCCGCCAGAAGGCACCGGGGCAGAACAGCCGCCAGCGCAAGGACACCGACCCCGATGGCTGCCACATGCGGCCACCGCTGCCAGATGCACAGCTTGCAGGGCGCCATGCCGCCGATGTGCTGGAACGCCAGGGCCCCCAGCATGAGTGCGGCCGACCCGGCGGCGGCGAGCATCATCCAGTGGCGCGCGGTCAGTCTCAAAGGTAGCGTACTCCGTAAAAGCTGGCGACGAGAATGACCACGAAGACGGTGAACAGCAAGCCCAACCGCTTCTCGATGAAATCACGAATGGGTGCGCCAAATTTCCACAAGAGCCCGGCCACGATGAAGAACCGCAACCCCCGTGCGATGATCGAGGTCACGATGAACGTGCCGATGGGCAGCCCGGTCCAGCCGGACATGATCGTGATCACCTTGTAGGGGAAGGGGGTGATGCCCGCGATGAGCACAGGCCAGAAGCCAAGATCGTTGAAACGCGTGTTGAAGGCGGCCATCGAGTCGTCCTTGCCCAGGGTTTGCAGGATGGGCTGGCCTAAGGTGTCGTAAAAGAAGGCACCGATCACATAGCCGAGGATACCTCCAAGGACCGAAGCGACCAGCGCCACCCCGGCGATCAGCCACGCCCGGTTCGGCTTGGCCAGGATCATGGGAATCATCAGCACGTCGGGTGGGATCGGAAAGACCGAGGATTCGACAAAGGCCACGACCGCTAGCACCCAGAGCGCGCGGGGATGCTGTGCCTGCCGCAGCGTCCAGTCGTACAGGGATCGTATCATGCGCGTGGCCCTTGTCTGCGCCCCTGCGCGGCGCCGGTTGCGTTCGTCGTGCCGAGCAACGCCCGAAAGGGCGCAGGCGCGCGATATGCGCCGCGCGGCCAGTCCCGTTGCGCTGTGTAGCGATCCACGCAGAGCGGGCAAAGGGAAAATGCGGCCGAGCGGGCAGGGGATTTCGTTTTCGACTGGACGCAGCTTTGGTCGGGCGGTAATCAACGGGCGCGGCTTGACAGCCTGTGCGGGTGTGGCGGAATGGTAGACGCGAGGGTCTCAAACACCCTTACCTCACGGTGTGTCGGTTCGAGTCCGACCACCCGCACCATATTTTCAGCAAATGATGATTCTCGGTCAGATGTTTTGTCCCGCCCTCGGCGGGGCTTCGTTTGATTCGTGGGACGATCATTGTGGTTAACGATCGCGAAGTTGCGTTAATCCGCTTTTCATCATGAGATTGACGCTGCTTCGGGAACAACGGCCTTGACGGCACTGGTCACGAAATAGCCATAGTTCGCTGCAGCCGCACAGGGCGCGATTGTCGCGCTTTGCGAAACAGCCATCTGGGTCTCTCGCTTAAAATTATTGAGATTATCCAAATATACATGAGTTAAAATTCACTTATTGGTCATGTGCGCTTGAGTAATTGTTCGTAAATCACAACCAATAAATCACGTCCAAGCCCTCTCGAAATCCAAATGTGGCGCTGGATGGGCTTTTTCCGGCAAATCTTTTGTTTGTTCCCCGCTGCGCTTGCGCTATCCCTGAGCGATACCCACTGGGGGGTAAGAGTTTGTAGGCCACGGGGGCGGCCGCAACGCTGAATGTGTCCATAACGGGGCGCAAAGGTCTGCTGCTGATAGGGTCCGGTCTTTCGGGCTCTTCCACCGTATTTTCTGCATGACCGGCTTTTGCCGGCCAGCATGGTGCTGCCTCGTCTTTGCTTCCTCTGAGGTCACGGTAGTGAGTTTTCGGGTTTGGGCCGTCATGCGGCGCGCTCTCTCGATTTGATGAGTTTGGTCGGGCTCTGCCCTGACCATGGCTGAGGAGTTAGGTGATGACGAACGACGAGAATTCGGTACCGACGAACATCGCAAGTGGGGCGCAGGTCTATGGTGGCCGCGACGGAATCGTTTCCGGGACGGATGGGTCGGACCTGATCGATCAGGACTATACCGGTGATCCGGACGGCGACCGGATCGACGCAGGTGACGCGATCCTGGCAGGCGCTGCGCCGAATGACGATCTGGTGCAGGCCGGAGATGGCGATGACACCGTGTTCGCCGGGCTTGGTGACGACGAGATCTATGGTGGCGAAGGCAATGACCAGCTGTTCGGCAAGGTCGGTGACGACCTGATCTTCGGCGGGGCCGGCACGGATATCCTCTCGGGCGGCGGCGACAACGACACGCTCGACGGCGGTGCCGATGGCGACCTTATCTTTGGCGACCAGGGCAACGACGTGCTGATCGGCGGTGCCGGGTCCGACACGCTGGATGGCGGCGATGATCGCGACATCTTTCTGGGCGCCACGCCAGGCGACATGATCGACGGCGGCGAAGGCGGCGATGATTTCGATACGCTCGACCTGCGGGGCAGTGGCCCGCTGGCCGTGGTCTTCGATGCCGACAACCCCGAGAACGGCACGATCACTTTCTTCGATGCGGATGGCGCGGATATCGGTTCTGCACGTTTCGTGAATGTCGAGCGGGTGATCCTTCCGGACGCCGACGACGGCGCGACACCTGTCACCAACCCCGACACGGCCAGCACGCCCGAGGATGAGCCTGTCGTGATCGACGTGCTCGGCAATGACACCGATCCCAATGGCGATCCGCTGACCGTGATCAGCGCGACCGCGCCCAATGGCACGGTGGAGATCAACCCCGATGGCACGCTGACCTACACGCCCGATCCCGATTTCAACGGCCCGGACGAGATCACCTATACCGTGACCGATCCCGACGGAAACACCGCAACCTCGACCGTGGCCGTGACCGTGACGCCGGTGAACGACGCGCCGGTGGCGAACCCGGATGCGATCGCCACGCCGCTGGACACGCCGGTGACGCTGGACATCGTGGCGAATGACACGGATGTGGACGGTGACCCGCTGACGATCCTGGGCACGCCGACCTCTGCGGATGGCACCGTGACCGTCGGTCCAGACGGCCGCAGCGTGACCTTCACGCCGAACGCGGGCTTCGTCGGCACCACGGTGATCGACTATACCGTGACCGATCCTGAGGGCCTGACCGCGACCTCGACCCTGACCGTGACTGTCGCTGACGACGGCGCGACACCTGTCACCAACCCCGACACGGCCAGCACGCCCGAGGACGAGCCTGTCGTGATCGACGTGCTCGGCAATGACACCGATCCCAATGGCGATCCGCTGACCGTGATCAGCTCGACCGCGCCCAATGGCACGGTGGAGATCAACCCCGACGGCACGCTGACCTACACGCCCGATCCTGATTTCAACGGCCCGGACGAGATCACCTATACCGTGACCGATCCCGACGGGAATACCGCCACCTCGACCGTGGCCGTGACCGTGACGCCGGTCAATGACGCGCCGGTGGCGAACCCGGATGCGATCGCCACGCCGCTGGACACGCCGGTGACGCTGGACATCGTGGCGAATGACACGGATGTGGACGGTGATCCGCTGACGATCCTGGGCACGCCGACCTCGGCGGATGGCACCGTGACCGTCGGTCCAGACGGCCGCAGCGTGACCTTCACACCGAACGCGGGCTTCGTCGGCACCACGGTGATTGCCTATACGGTCACCGATCCGACCGGTGCCATTGCCAGCTCGACCCTGAGCGTGAACGTGGCGGCGACACCGCTGGACGGGATCGTCGAAGGCTCGGCCGGGAATGACCTGATCGACGTCACCTATACGGGCGATCCCGAGGGTGACCGGATCGACAACAACGATGCCATCTTTCCGGGCATCGATCCCAACGCAGATGTTGTCTTTGCCGAAGCGGGGGATGACGTGGTCCTTTCGGGGCGTGGTCCGGATGAAGTCTATGGCGGCGATGGCGCTGATTTCATCGACACCAGCGCGCCGCTGTCCGATGCGCCACTGCCCGACCTTGGCTACCCGGGGCTTTTCCCGGCCGATGCCGACCCTGAAAACGATCGCGATCTTGTCTTCGGTGGGGATGGCAATGACACGATCATCACAGGGGACGACGCAGACACGATCTATGGCGATGCCGGCGCGGATGCCATTGACGGCGGGATCGACGCGGATCTGATCTACGGTGGCACCGGTGATGACATCATCGTGGGTGGCGAAGGGGCGGATACGATCTTCGGGGATGAGGGCGACGACCAGATCTTCGCCGGTCTGAACCCGATCTTCCCGGACGAGTTGAACATCCCCGATGCGACGGATCTTGTGCCCACCAACGGCACGGACCTGGTCTTTGGCGGCGATGGCAATGACACCATCTTCGGAGCCGATGACGCCGATGCTCTTTATGGCGATGCTGGCGACGATCAGTTGTTTGGCGAGATCGACAACGACTCCCTGTTCGGTGGCGACGGTGCCGACTTTCTGGATGGTGGCGAAGGCGATGACGTGCTGGAGGGCGATGCCGGAAACGACACCCTTACCGGTGGAGACGGGGTCGACTCCCTCTTCGGTGGCGATGACCGCGACACTTTCACCGGGATCACCCCCGGTGACATAATCGACGGTGGTGACGGCGGCGACGATTTCGACACGCTGGACCTGCGCGGTACCGTGCCGGCGGGCGGATCACTGAACGTCGTGTTCGACGCGAACCCGGAAAACGGCACCGTTACCTATCGCGATGCCAGCGGGGCCGTGATCGGAACCGCTGTATTCACCGAGATCGAGACTGTCGTGCCTTGCTTCACGCCAGGCACCGCCATCGCCACACCGCGTGGGGAGCGTCTGGTCGAGGAACTGCGTGTTGGTGACAGGATCATCACTCGTGACAACGGCATTCAGGAAATCCGCTGGATCGGGGCGAAAACCCTTTCGGCGGCAGATCTGAACCGCCAGAGCCACCTGAAGCCGATCCTGATCAAGCGCGGCTCGCTTGGCGACAACCTGCCGGAGCGTGACATGCTGGTCAGCCCCAACCATCGCATGCTGGTCAGCAACGAAAAGACATCGCTCTACTTCGACGAGCGCGAGGTGCTGGCTTCGGCGAAGCATCTGACCGGCACCGCCGGTGTGTCAGAGGCGCAGGTGACGGGAACAACCTACATCCATTTCATGTTCGACCAGCATGAGGTGGTTCTGTCCAACGGATGCTGGACCGAAAGCTTCCAGCCGGGCGACTATACGCTCAAAGGGATCGGAAATGCGCAGCGCGCTGAAATCCTTGAGCTTTTCCCCGAACTGGCAACACAAAAAGGGCTGGAAGGATATCAGTCCGCCCGCCGCTCGCTCAAACGCCACGAAGCCATGCTTCTGACGCGCTGAGCACAAGACTTGCAGCTGTCCGGACCGCCCGTTTGCGGTCCTGACTTGACGGAGAAGGAACAGGGGGCTGTGCCTTCTCCGAAAAACGCGAAAGGCCTGCTGGACATTCGTTCGGCAGGCTTTTTTTCTTCGTGTTGTCCTTGCTGGGCCGGTGACGCTGCCGGGCACAAGTGGCCTTGCTGCCGGAGCCTGTCCGAAAAAGCGACGCCGCTGCGCTGCTTTTCCGCCCAATTGCGCGGAAACTTTCCCGATTTGAGCCAAATTCAGGCCTTCATCGGTTCTTATCACTCATCTTGCCTGAATGTTTGCCGGGTTCAGCCTTTCCGTCATGTGCGCCGCGGATTGGTCGGTACGAACGCGGTTCGGAGTGACGAGTATGCAGTTTTTCAAGAACACCCCCTTCCTGTGGGGTGCCCATCCTGACCGGCCCCCAATCCTCGGTCGTGATTCGCTGCCCGAGCAGCCCGGCACCTGTTCCCCCGCAGCAGCGACGGAGGGGTGATCCATGACAACCTATGTCATCAACAGGTCCAACTGGAACGATCCTGCCTTTTGGGCCAGCATTGTGGAAACCGGCGATGGGCAAAGGCTTGATTTCTCGCGCCTCGGCTCGGCTTTCACCATCCATTTCGAGGAACGGGCAGGCCGGATCACGATACAAGACGCACATCAGGTCTTCACCGTCGAGCAAGCCGGGGTCACGGATACGGATGCTTCATTGGGTGGCGACACCCTCCTGCGCGCCTTCGATAGCGTGATTGCAAGCCGAGGGCAGGACCTCGAGACAATCAGTGACTCGCCCTGTTTTACCGAGACCACGCTGATCAAGACCCGGCGCGGTGAGGTGCCCGCCGCGCAGTTGCGGATCGGTGATATGGTGCTGACCCGCAACCACGGTTATCAGCCGATCCGCTGGATCGGCTCGCGCCGGTTGGATGCGACGCAACTGGCAGAAACGCCGGACCTGAACCCGGTTCTGATCCGGGCAGGGGCGCTGGGTGTAAACTCACCCGAGAGGGATCTGACCGTTTCGCCGCAGCACCGGATGCTGGTCAGCGGCGCGCGGGCGCAGCTCTGGTTCGGAGAGGATGAGGTTTTCGTCGCGGCCCTGCATCTTGATTGCCTCGACGGCGTCCAGCAGATCCGGCCCGAGGACGTCACCTATGTGCATATCATGTTCGACAGCCACCAGATCATCAGCGGTGATGGCGCTTGGAGTGAAAGCTACCAGCCGGGCGACACGAGCTTGACGGGCATAGATGATGACCAGCGGGCCGAACTTTTCGCACTCTTCCCGGCGCTGTTCGATGGCGTGGCGCGCGAAACCTATCAGGCAGCGCGTGTGACGCTGAAGCGGCAGGAAGTGCCGCTACTCTTCGCCTGATCGCCTAGCGACGGGCCCGCCAATTGGCCCAGTCCTCCGGTGTATCGAGGTCGGTGGTCGCGTGCCGGTCGGGCAGGGACACGCGCACGACTTTGTCGCCATGGGCGTGCAGAACATCGCGCGCGCCCGTGTCGCCCCGGCTCTGGCCCAAGGCGGGGAAAAGCGATGCGGGAAAGATCACCGGATGGCCGGATTGTCCGTCAAGGTCTACAGCCCGCAGGATCGCTTTCGGCTGTTCCCGCCATGCCGTCAGCATCGTCGCCAGATCCTCCGCCGTCAGCTCGGGCAAATCGGCAGGCAGGATCATCACCCCCGCAGCCTTGTCGGGCAGGGCCTTGATCCCCGCCCTGATCGACGCGCCCATACCTTCGGCAGCATCGGCCACGACAACCGGCGTGACCGTCAACCCGTCCAGACAGGAAGCGCGCGGATGATTTGCGTCCGGCAAGGCGCAGAGCACCGGACCATCCGCCACAGACACCGCCCGCTCGAGCATCACCCGCAGCAACGGCCGGCCTGCGATCCTTTCCATCAGCTTGTCACCCCCCCGCATCCGGGAAGACGCACCTGCCGCAAGGATCAGGATCGCGCAGCCTGCCAAGCCCTTATCCCCGCATCCTTGCTCCGTCCGCATCGAACAGAGGCGTTGTGATCAGCCGGGCAGGGCGCAACTGGCCCATGATCTCGATCTCGACCTCCAGCCCCGCCGCGGCGCGGTCGCTGGGCACGAAACCGAGCGCAATCGACTTGCCCGCATGGTGCGCATAGCCGCCGGAGGTGCAGAAGCCCTGAACCTTGCCGTCCAGCCATATCGGCTCATAGGCCACGACATCGGCATCGAGTGCATCCACCTCGAAAGCGCAAAGCTTGCGTTTCGCGCCCATCTCCCGCTCGCGCTCAGCCGCCGCGCGGCCGATGAAATTGACGTTCTTCTTGAACGAGATGAAACGGTCCAGCCCGGTCTCGGCGGCGGTATAGTCAGGCGAAAACTCGTTCAGCCAGCTTCCGAAAAACTTGTCCAGACGCAGGCTCATCATCGCGCGCATCCCGAACGGGCGCATCCCGTGTTTCTGGCCTTCTTCCCACAATACGGACCACAGCGCGCGCTGCGCCATCGGATCGCAATAGATCTCATAGCCCAGATCGCCGGTGTAGCTGACGCGCTGCACGATGCAATCCGCCATGCCCACAGTCATGGGGCGCACGTCCATGAACTTCATGTCGCTGATATCCGTGCGCGTGCAGGCGGCCAGCACCTCGCGCGCCTTCGGGCCCGCGATCTGGAAACCTGTCAGGCGGTCACTGATATTCTCGACCGTGACGCCCGCATCCGCGTTCTGTTCGAACCAGCGCGTGTGATAGGCTTGCGCGCCATAGCTGGCGGTCAGCTGGAACCGATCTTCGGCGAGGCAGGAGACCGTGAAATCCCCGATCAGGCGGCCCTTGGGCGACAGCATCGGCGTCAGGCTCAATCGTCCCGGTTGCGGGATGCGGCCCGCCATGATCCGGTCCAGCCATGCGTGGGCACCCGCGCCTGTCACAAGGTATTTGCCGAAGTTCTGCACCTCGTTGATGCCGACGCCCTCGCGCACCGCCTTGACCTCGCGCGCAGTGGCGTCGAATGCGTTGGAGCGGCGGAAACTGGGCGTCTCATAGCGCGGCTCGTCGCCTTCGGCAAAGTAGTTGACCACCTCAAGCCCGTATTGCGCGCCCCAGACGGCCCCCATCTTGTCGAAGACGTCATACATCGGCGTGGTGCGGAACGGGCGCGCGGCCGGCAGTTCCTCGTTCGGGTAGCTGATGGAAAAGCGCTTCTGATAGTTTTCGATGACCTTGGGACGCGTATAGCCGGGCGTGGTCCAGTTGCCAAAACGCGCGCAATCCATGGCGAAGGTGTCACGCTCGGTCTCGCCCTCGATCATCCATTGCGCCAGCATCAGGCCGACACCGCCGCCCTGGCTGAACCCGGCCATGACCGCACAGGCGGACCAATAGTTGCGCATCCCCGGCACAGGGCCGACCAGCGGGTTGCCATCAGGAGCAAAGGTGAACGGACCATGGATCACGGTCTTCACGCCTGCGCGTTCCAGAATCGGGAAACGGCGATAGGCAAAGGCGATGCTGTCCTCGATCTTGTCGAGGTTGTCGGGCAAAAGCTCATGCCCGAAATTCCACGGCGTGCCATCCACGGCCCATGGGCGGCAGGGCTGTTCGTAAAAGCCGATGCAAAGGCCTCGCCCTTCCTGGCGCAGATAGCTTTCGCCTGCGGGGTCCATCACATGGGGATGCTCGGTGGCGCGCTCATAGATCTCGGGCAGATCGTCGGTGACGATATACTGATGCTCCATCGGGTGCAGCGGGAAATAGACGCCTGCCATCGCACCCACCTCGCGCGCCCAGAGGCCGCCTGCGTTGACCACATGTTCGGCATGGATCGTGCCTTTCTCAGTGACTACGTCCCATGTGCCGTCGGGGCGCTGGTTCGTCTCGATCACCTTGCAATGGGTTTCGATCGTGGCGCCGCCCATCTTTGCGGCGCGGGCATAGGCATGTGTCGTGCCGGAAGGATCAAGATGCCCGTCCAGCGGATCGTAAAGCCCGCCGACGATGCCATCCAGATTGGTGATCGGCGCGATCTTTGCGATCTCTTCGGGGCTGACGATCTCGGTCTCAAGCCCCATGTAGCGGTGCTTGGCACGCTCGGCCACCAGCATGTCGAACCGTTCGCGATTGTCCGCCAGCGTGATGCCACCCACATGATGCAACCCGCAGGACATGCCGGTGATCGCCTCAAGCTCCTTGTAGAGGCGGATGGTATATCCCTGCAGCGCCGCCATGTTGGTATCGCCGTTCAGCGTATGAAAACCGCCCGCCGCGTGCCATGTGCTGCCGCTTGTCAGTTCCGAGCGTTCGATCAGCATCACATCGGACCAGCCCAGCTTTGTCAGGTGATACAACACCGAACAGCCGACAACGCCGCCGCCGATCACGGCTACTCTGGTAGTGGTCTTCATGGAAACATCCCTCGCTGGTGTTGCGCCAGATTTCGCCGGGCGCGCCAAAAGGGCAAGCAGGAACCCGACATTTTTCTGTCGCAAAAATCACGAAAAGCCTGTTCCGGTCAGAGAGGGCGGATCTTCAGCTTGGTAATCCGGTTGGCCTTGCGTCCTGTGACCTCGAAGCGGAACCCGTGGAAACTGAAAACCTGGCCCACCGAAGGGATCATCTGGGCTTCATAGATCACCAGACCCGCCACGGTATTGGCCTCGTCATCGGGCAGGTTCCAGTCCATCGCGCGGTTCAGGTCGCGAATGGTCATGGCACCGTCCACCCCGAAATGCCCGTCCTTCAACCGCTGGACCGCATGTTCGGCGGCAGTGTCGAATTCATCGGTGATCTCGCCCACGATTTCCTCGAGGATATCTTCCAGCGTGATCAGCCCTTCAAGGCTGCCATACTCATCCACAACCAGAGCGAAATGCGTGCGTCGCCGCAGGAACTGGCGCATCTGGTCATCCAGCGTGGTGGTGTCGGGAATGAAATAGGGCGGGCGCACCACGTCGAGGATCTTGAAATCCTTCAGCCCGTTGGGCGAGGGCGAGGGGCCGAACATCATCTTGTGCATGGCGCGCAGCAGGTCCTTGGCATGCACGACACCCATGATGTTGTCCGGATCGCCCTGATAGACGGGCAGGCGGGTATGCGCGCTGTCCAGCAGTTGCCGCAGCAGGTCATCCGGGTCGGTATTGGCATCTAGCATCTCGATCTGGCTGCGATGCAACATGATCTCTTCAACCGTGCGATCGCCCAGATCCAGCGCACCAAGGATACGGTCGCGATCCTCTTTCTGCACCACGCCCTCGGACTGGCCAAGATAGAGGGCCCCTGCGATTTCCTCGCGCACGGCAAGGATATGGCTGTCGGGATCGGTCTTGACGCCGAACAACCGCAGCACCCCGCGCACCAGTAGGCGCACGGCGCTGACGACCGGCGAGAAGACCTTGACCACGACCTGAATCACCGGAGAGACCTTGGCCGCTGCCGTTTCGGCATTGGTGATCGCATAGGTCTTGGGCAGCACCTCGGCGAAGATCAGCACCAGAAGCGTCATCACCAGCGTTGCCACGGCCACGCCGCTTTCGCCGAACAACCGGGTCAGAAGGGCCGTCGCCAGCGATGTGGCGAGGATGTTCACAAGGTTGTTGCCAAGCAAGACCGACCCGATCAGCCGCTCGTTATCCTCGGTGATCTTCAGCGCGCGGGCGGCCCCGACCGACCCCTTGTCGGCCTGCGCCCGCAACTTCCCGCGCGACGCGGCCGTCAGCGCCGTCTCGCTGCCCGAGAAGAAGGCGGACATCACCAGCAGCAGCGCAATGCCGCCCGCCGTGATCCAGAACGCCGCATCCAGCACGGAGGTATCCATTGACCAAGCCTTTCAAGAGTTAACTGCGTTATGTGGGGGGCGCGCCTGTCAATCAAGGGGCAGCGGGAGAATTTCCCCACTCAGTCCCGCGCGAGGGGGTGATGCTCCATCACCAGCGCGGTGAGGCGTTCGTCCAGAACATGGGTGTAGATTTCCGTTGTTGCCACATCGGCATGGCCCAGCAGGGTCTGGATCGCGCGCAGATCCGCGCCATTGGCCAGCAGATGCGTCGCAAAGGCATGGCGCAGGGTATGCGGCGTGACCTTGGCGGGCGAGATACCCGCTTGCACGGCCATGTCCTTGATCAGCAGATAGAATCGGTGCCGCG
>Ga0209345_10002904_pt1 | contig 18230 bp, 15 predicted proteins | sample Cruoilmetagenom7_FD_187294 | JGI IMG/M metagenome (GOLD analysis project Ga0209345, IMG submission 187294) | Oil polluted marine microbial communities from Coal Oil Point, Santa Barbara, California, USA - Sample 7 (SPAdes) (version 2) | ecosystem: Environmental > Aquatic > Marine > Oil seeps ...
CCCCCCGGATCGCCGCTGCGAATAAGATAGAGCGGCACGCCCGAGGCCTCGGCCCGGAGCGACAGCCGTTTGGTGGCGGTGAAATCCAGCACCTCCGGCCCGCCATGAACCTCGCCGATAACGGCCGAGAGGCCCGCGCAGGCCGCCCCTTCCTCCATCGTCCAAAGCACGTCGCGCGGATGGCTGACAGTGACCAGCAGCACCGGTTGCTCCAGCCCGAACCCGCGCAGGCTGGGGGTATAGGGCGCCCCATTCTCGCGCCGCGACAGGAAGTCTTGCACCCAAAGCACCGGCCCCGCGCTTTGGGGCAGCAGCGAGAGCACAAAACCGGTGGCCGAGGGGGCTGCAAAACCGGTCGGAAAGACATCCGTCAGCGGCGCATGTGTGGCCAGCACCCCCGGCTCGGGGGGCGTCGACGGCTTGCGCCGTGGCAGGGTAAGGACCTGCCCATATGAAGAATCGGTTGTCATGCACGAATCCATATGTTCACATTTTGTTCTATTTATAAATCACGAACTGCGGTCCTGTCAAAGATCGGTGCACCCTTGCCGGGGACTAATAAAACCGCATCTACGGGGCGCAACCACGGCGGCAAGGGGGCCTGATCCATGTGCAATCTCTATTCCCTGACCAAGGGCCAAGACGCGATCCGCGGCTGGTTCGACGGCATCGGTGACCAAGCGGGCAATCTGCCGCCAATGCCCGGCATCTACCCCGACTACGCGGCCCCCGTGGTGCGCGGCGGCGCGGACGGCCCGGTGCTCACCACAATGCGGTGGGGGATGCCGTCCCCCGCCTTTGCGCTCAAGGGCAAAAAGACCGACCGCGGGGTGACCAATGTGCGCAACATCGGCTCGCCCCATTGGCAGCGCTGGTTGGTGCCGGAGCATCGCTGCGTCGTGCCCTTCACCAGTTTTTCAGAGCCGCACAACCGCCCCGGCCAGCCCTCGCGCCCGGTCTGGTTCGCGCTGGACGAAGACCGCCCGCTGGCGTTTTTCGCCGGAATTTGGACGAACTGGACCTCCGTGCGCAAACTCAAGGACGGCGAGACGACCGACAATCTCTATGGTTTTCTGACCACCGAGGCCAATGCCGAGGTCGGCGCGGTGCATCCCAAGGCGATGCCGGTGATCCTGACCTCGCCCGAAGCGGTACAGGCGTGGCTTGCAGCCGAGACCGCCGATCTGCCCGCCCTGCAACAGCCCCTCCCGGATGGCACATTGCAGGTCATCGACCCCGAGGATTAAGCCGCCTCCGCCATCATCCGCGCAGCCATGGCGAGATCGGAGCGAAACTGCGCCTCGGCTTCCTCGCGCCGCGCCGGGTCCGGCACGCGCAAGAGGTACGACGGGTGCAGGGTGATCAGCACCGGGATGCCCTCCGGCCCCGCCTCAATCGTGCCGCGCCGCTTGAGAATGCCCGTGCCCTTGCCGGTCAGGCTCTGCGCCGCCGTGGCGCCCATGGCGAGGATGAGCTTCGGTTGCACCTGCGCCACCTCGGCATTCATCCACCAGCGGCACTGGTCGATCTCGGGCGTTTCGGGGCGCTGGTGGATGCGGCGCTTGCCACGGGCGGTGAATTTGAAGTGTTTGACGGCATTCGTGATAAAGGCCGTCTCGCGGTCGAGGCCCGCCTCTGCCGCTACCCGGTCAAACATCTGTCCCGCAGGACCGACAAAGGGACGGCCCGCGAGATCTTCCTGATCGCCGGGCTGTTCGCCCACCACCATCAGATCGGCATCGCGCGGCCCTTCGCCCGGCACGGCCTGCGTCGCATGGCAATGCAACGGGCAACGGGTGCAGGCGCGGATGGCCGAGGGGAGTTCCTCCATCGGGCCGTCCCAAGCGGAATCGAAGGCCGAAAGCTGCGCCTGCACGCGGTCCATGCGGACGGGCGGCAGGGTCGGCGCGGCTTCGGCCATGGCGCGGGCGCGGGCGGGGGCTTCGGCAATCATCTGCGGGATGAAAGCGGCCTCGGGCATGTTCTTCCAGTATTTCTTGGGCATTTCGGATTGCATCGCCTTCACCATCAGGCGGGCGGGGTTAAAGATGTTCTGGAAGTAGGTGATCCAAAGCTGCTCGCCCGCGTCTTCGGGCAGGTCGGGTTTGGGGTGGCCTTCTTGGAAGGTGAGCTTGCCATTCTCGAAAATCGCCGAGACATCCGGCGTCAGGATGCGCCAGTCCATGTCGGAAAACCGCCGCACGAAGAAATCCGCCGTCGGCTCAACCGTGTGATGTGTGGGCTCGAACCACGCGGCAAAGCTGCGGCGCGGGGCGTTGGGCGCGCCGATCTCGCGGAAACGAACAAAGGCCTTCATCTTGTGCTGGCAGCGGCGGACATTCTTTTCCATCCCCCGCAGCACGGCGAGGTCCGCATCGCCCCGATCCGCCATCAGATGCGGCGCGTCCTTCACGCGCCATAAAAAGGCATAGAGCCGGGCGAAACGCTCCGGATCGCTATGCCAGACGGCGGTTTCGGCCATCGAAATAAAGCTGCGCGGGACCGAGACCTTGCCACCCGACGGCGTGGTATTTTCCCTGCCAAAAAGGTCAGGTGCCGCCGCGTGATCGCCCCAGAGGATTTGCTCTGGCGGCACGCCCGCCGCCAGAAACCCGCGCGCGGCTTCGCGCCATGCCTTGGCCGTGCCGATGGGGGGCAGGGAGACGTGGTGCATCAGAAGAGTGTCATCTGCTCAGGCGGCGGGGCGAAGCGCGCGCGCAGGTTGGCGCTGTCGGTCAGCCCGCCCGGCGTCCACCCCCCGGCGGTGATGAAGGCACGCGCCTTTTTCATCGAGGCGCCCATCCGGGTGAGGTCTTCGTAGCGCAGCGAGCGGTGCCTCCGTGTGGCCAGAATACGCGTTACCGTTTTCACGCCAAACCCCGGCACCCGCAGCAACATTTCGCGGCTGGCGCGGTTCACGTCGAGGGGGAAGTGTTCGCGGTGGACTAGCGCCCAAGCGAGCTTGGGGTCGATTTCGAGGTCGAGGTTGCCGTCGCGGGTGACGGAGGTGATCTCGTCCAATTGAAAGTCATAAAACCGCAGCAGCCAGTCGGCCTGATAGAGCCGGTGCTCGCGTTGCAGCGGCGGACGGATCAGCGGCAGTTTGGCGGAACTGTCGGGGATGGGCGAGAAGGCGGAGTAATAGACGCGTTTCAGCTTGTAGCTGGAGTAGAGCCGCGTCGATTGGCCCAGCACCGTGGCATCGTTGGAGCCATCCGCGCCGATGATCATCTGGGTCGACTGGCCTGCGGGGGCAAAGCGCGGCGGGCGTTTGCCAGTATAGGATTTCTCCTTCCCTGCGTCCTTCACCATCCGCACATTGGCCATGGCGCGGCGGATTTGCTCGGGCTTTTTCTCAGGCGCATATTGCTGCACCGCGCTGTCGGTGGGCAGTTCGACATTGATCGACAGACGGTCCGCCAAACGCCCGGCTTCTTCGATCAACTCAGGCGAGGCATCGGGGATCGTCTTGAGATGAATATAGCCGCGGAAGTTCTCTTCGTGTCGCAGCTTGCGGGCGATCTGCACCATGTCGGACATGGTCGCATCGGGCGAGCGGATCACGCCCGAGGACAGAAACAGCCCTTCGATGTAATTGCGGCGGTAGAATTCGATGGTGAGCTTGACCACCTCATCTACGCTGAACCGCGCCCGGTCGACGTTCGACGAGACCCGGTTGATGCAATAGCTGCAATCATAGATGCAGAAATTCGTCATCAGGATTTTCAGCAGACTGATGCAGCGCCCATCGGGGGCGTATGCGTGGCAGATGCCGCTGCCTTCGTTGGAGCCCAGCCCCTTGCCATCGCGCGAGTCGCGTTTGGTGGAGCCGGAAGAGGCGCAGGAGGCGTCGTATTTCGCCGCGTCGCTGAGAATCGCCAGTTTTTGATCGAGTGTCTGTTTTGCCATGTGTTCTATATATGTTCTCATGGCAGGGGTGTCATTAGGAGAAGTTAACGGCATTGGTAAACTGCGCGTGTTACCGCCTGTAACTGCGGCCTATAAGGGCAGGAGGCCGGCGGCGCGGTTTCGTTTGACGGATGCGGAAGTTGCCGCTACGAATTACATGCAGATACATATTATGCAAATGCATATGAGGGCGCCGGGGCAAAGATCGCGGGCTTTTCAACCAACCGGGAGAGGACAAACCATGAAAACAACCACCACCCTTAGTGCGGCCATTTTCGCCGCCAGCACCATCGCCATGACCGCACCAGCGCAGGCCGAAGAAGTCACCCTGCGCGCCGTGTCGGCCTTCACCCTCGGCACCGCCTTCAGCCGCGAGTTTGAATCCTTTGTTGATTGGGTCAACGAGAATGGCAAAGGGGTCGTGCAGATCAATGTGGTCGGCGGGCCGGAAGCCGTGCCACCGTTTGAGCTCGGCAATGCTGTGCAATCCGGCGTCGTCGACATCGCCAATAACACCACCGCCTATTACCCGAACCTGCTGCCAACGGGCGACGCGCTGCATCTGGCGGAGAACACCATTCAGGAGCAGCGCGAGAATGGCTGCTATGAACTGGTCGACCGCATCCACCAAGAGCAGATGAACGTCAAATACCTCGGCCACGGCGGCGACGGCATCGGCTATCACCTCTATCTGACCAAGCCGATCGACGGGCCGGACCTGAGCGGTCTGACCATCCGCACCACGCCGGTCTATCAGGCCATGTTCAGCCAGTTGGGCGCGAACCTCGTGCGCACCGCGCCGGGCGAAGTCTATAGCGCGTTGGAGCGTGGGGCGATTGACGGCTACGGCTGGCCTTCGCAGGGAGTGCTCGATCTTGGCTGGGATGAGCAGACGAAATACCGTGTCGATCCAAGCTTTTACAACGTCGATGTGAACACTCTGGTGAACCTCGACACTTGGAACTCTCTGACCGACGAACAGCGCGCCAAGCTCGAAGAAGGTGGGGCTTGGATGGAAGAACTCAACAACGACAACGCCGACCGTAACGCGTCTGAATATGCCGCACAGGCCGAAGCGGGGATCGAGACCATCACGCTAAGCGATGCCGATGCCGAGACCTGGACCAATGCCGCCCGCGACGCGGGCTGGGCTGCGGTGGAAGAGGTAGATGCCGATCTCGCGCAGCAGATGCGCGCCTGCATGACCAAGTAAGCAAAGATGATCTCGATCCTCTTTGACCGGACGCTCCGGGGGCTGGCCGTTTTATCGGCCGGTATCCTCGGGGTGATCGCGGTGTTTATCGCCCTCAACGTGGTGCTGCGCAATCTCGGGTTGCCGGTGGTCTATGGCGCGCTGGATGCGATCCAATATGCGCTGATGATCGCGACTTTCCTTGGTGCGCCTTGGGTGCTGTCCATCGGCGGGCACGTCAAAGTCGACCTGATCACCGGCGCGTTGGAAGCCCGGGCAGGGCGCATCCTGACCCGCATTACCAGCGCCATCGGCGCGGTGACGGCGGGGGTGCTCGGGTGGTACGGGCTGCAAGCGGTGCTGGCCTCAGCGGCGCGCGGCTCGATGATCCGCACCTCTTTTGTGATCCCCGAATGGTGGATGCTGGTCTTTGTGCCGATCTCGCTGGGGCTTTGCACCATCATCTTTATCCGATGTTTGCTCTATCCGGAAACGGCCGAGCGTAGCCTGAGTGGTCTTTGACATGGAATGGGGCCTGATCCTGACCCTGATGCTGGGCGGTTTGGCGGTTCTGCTGCTGATCGGCCTGCCGGTCGCCTTTGCCTTTATCGCCGTGACCACCGTGGGGGCCTATTTTGTCCTCGGTGGAGACCGCGGCATCCTGCAACTGGCGCGCAATTCGGCGCAGTCGGTGGCGAACTTCCAACTCGCACCCATACCTTTGTTCATCCTGATGGGGGAAATCCTGTTTCAGACCGGGGTCGCGCACCGTGCCATTGACGCGATTGAGCGTGTGGTCACCCGCATCCCGGGCCGCATGTCGGTGGTGACGATCTTTGGCGGCACGATTTTTGCAGCGCTGTCGGGTTCAACCATCGCCAATACTGCGATGCTGGGCGGCACCCTGCTGCCGGGGATGCTGAAGCGCGGCTATCACCCGTCCATGGCGATGGGGCCGATCATGGCCTCGGGCGCGATTGCGATGCTGATCCCGCCCTCGGCGCTGGCGGTGCTGGTGGGTTCGCTTGCAGGTATCTCCATCGCCGGGCTGTTGATCGCGGGCGTGCTGCCTGCGCTGCTGCTGGCGGTGCTCTTTGTGGCCTATGTGGTCGGGCGCAGCTTGCTCGACCCCAAGGTCGCGCCGCCGGATGTCTATGAAGAGATGTCCCTGCGCGCGCGTTGGACGCCCTTTGCGATCTACGTGCTGCCTCTTTCGGTGCTCTTTGCCGTGGTCATCGGCTCGCTGCTCGCGGGCATCGCCACGCCGACGGAAAGTGCCGCCTTGGGCAGCATCACCGCTGTCATCATCGGCGCCGCCTACCGCTCGCTGAGCTGGGCCAAACTGGGCAAGGCGCTGATGGAGACGCTGAAGCTCTCGGTGATGATCCTTTTCATCATCGCCGCCAGCCAAACCTTCGCGCAGGTGCTGAGCTTTTCGGGGGCGACCAATGGGCTGATCAATGCGATCAATAGCTTTGACCCGACGCCGCTGATGGTGCTTCTGGGGATGATTGCGATCCTGCTGTTTCTTGGCTGTTTCATCGATCAAGTGTCGATGTTGATGGTCACCGTGCCCGTCTTTGTGCCGCTGGCGAATGCCATGGGGATCAATGAGTTGGTGCTAGGCGTGGTCTATCTGCTGACCATGGAGATCGGCCTGCTGACACCGCCCTTCGGACTGCTCCTCTTCGTGATGCGCGGAGTGGCACCGCCGGAAATCCGCATGCCGCAGATCTATGCGGCGGTGATGCCCTTCCTGCTCATCAAACTCTTCGTGCTGGCGCTGATCGTCTGGGTGCCAGAGATTGGGACTTGGCTCCCCAGCCTGATGGGCCGTTAAATAAGGGCTATTTCGCCACCGCTTTGAGGTTCGCCATCAGGTGGTGAAACTTCTCGCCCTGAATGGCCACATGACCGCGCAGCGCCGCCGCTGCGCGGTCTGCGTTGCCTTCGGTGAGTGCGGCCACGATGTCGCGGTGTTCGGCCATGGATTGCTTCATCCGGCCCCGCAGATGCAACTGCACGCGGCGGTAAGGTTTTAGACGGCGGTGCAAGCGCCGGGCCTCTTGCTCCAAAAAGCCATTGCCTGAGCTTTCATAGATAAGGTGATGAAAACGCTCATTTTCGAGGTAGTATTCATCCGGGTTTTCAGCATCCAGCGCGGCCTGACAGCGGTCATTCGCGGCGTCCAACTCGGCCAGCGCGGCATCGCTGATCCGCAGCGCCGCGAGCCGCCCGCAGGTGGCCTCAAATTCGGCCATGACCTCGAACATCTCCATCAATTCCACCGGGCCGGGTTGATGCACGAATGCACCGCGGCGGGGTTCTTGGGTGACCAATCCGGTCGTCGCGAGCTTTTGGATCGCCTCGCGGACGGGGGTGCGTGAGACGCCAAAGCGTTTCGCCAGTTTGATCTCGTCCAACCGGTCGCCGTCAGAAAGTTCGCCTGTAAAAACAAGCTGTTCCAACTCCGTGGCGATCTTATCTGCGCTGCGTTCGGTCATAAGGGCACAGTATCTGACCGCCATGAAAGTGCAAGATGGATATTCTTGTATACAAGATCATTGACTAATAATTCAGTTCGCGGGAACGTGATGCCGTCGGACTCGATTCGTCGACCGGCTTTTCTGGGAGGAATAAAATAATGAAACTTAATTTCGCATCGACCGTCGCTGCTGCCGCACTGATGATCGCCGGGGGGAGCGCCGGTGCTGAGGAACTGCGCCTGTCGCATCAATGGTCCAACACAGATATCCGCCATGAGGTGGCCAAGATCGTCGCCGATGAGGTCGCCGCCGCGGACGTGGACCTTGATATCAAGATTTTCGGCTCGCAATCGCTGTTCAAAGCCCGCGAGCAATATACGCCGCTGAGCCGGGGCCAGTTGGACATGACGGTGCTGCCGCTGTCCTACGCGGGCGGGCAGCAGCCGGCCTATAACCTGACGCTGATGCCCGGTCTGGTGAAAAACCACGACCACGCAGCGCGGCTGAACGAGTCGCCCTTCATGGAAGCGCTCGAAGAGAAAATGGCCGAGGATGACGTGATGGTGCTGGTGCACGGCTACCTCGCGGGCGGCTTTGTCGGGGCCGATGGCTGCATCACCAAGCCTGAGGACATCAAGGGCCTGCAAACCCGTGCGGCGGGCAAGGCGTTTGAGCAGATGCTGGCCGGGGCAGGGGCTTCGATTGCGTCGATGTCGTCGTCCGAGATTTACAACGCCATGCAGACCGGCGTTCTGGACGCGGCGAATACGTCGTCCTCGTCCTTTGTCTCTTACCGGATTTACGAGCAGGCGAAATGCTACACCCCTGCGGGCGATATCGCGCTGTGGTTCATGTATCAGCCGCTGTTGATGAACAAATCGACCTTTGAAGGCCTGAACGAAGAGCAGCAGGCCGCTTTGCTTGCCGGTGCCGAAAAGGCGCAGGCGCATTATCTGGAAGAGGCCAAGAAAGAAGACGCGGCCTCCGAAGAAGTGTTCCGCGAAGCCGGTGTTGAGATCGCGCAGATGAGCCAAGAAGATTTCGACGCATGGCGCGAATTGGCGAAAGAGACGTCCTACAAGCAGTTCGTCGAAGACACCCCTGACGGGCAAAAGCTGCTCGACATGGCGCTCGCGGTCGAGTGATCGCAGTGGGGGCGGTGCCCTGCGCCGCCCCAATCTAAGACCCTGAAAAGAGAGGCGTTTTAATGGCAACGCAGCCGAAGGCCGTGCAGTCCCGCGCGCGCAAGAACTTGTTCGTGAACACCGTGGACGCGATTTCGACGCTGGCGGGCTGGTGCGCCGCCGCGATGATTGTCGTCGCTGTGGGGATCACCTGTCAGATGATCTTTGTCCGCTTTGTGTTGAACCACTCAACGATCTGGCAGACGGAGATGGTGATCTACCTCGTGATCGCCGCGACGCTGATCGGGCTGCCCTATGTGCAAAAGCTGCGCGGGCATGTGAACGTCGATTTGGTGCCGCTGATGCTGCCGCCGCGCCTGCGGTTTGGCCTTTGTGTCGTGACGCTGTCCATGTCGATCCTGATCATCACGGTCATGCTTTGGTATGGCTATGAGTTCTGGCATTTCGCGTGGGACCGGAACTGGAAGTCCGACACCGTCTGGGGCGTGCGTCTATGGATCCCCTATCTGTCGCTGCCCGTGGGCCTTGGCCTGCTGGCCTTGCAACTGACCGCTGACCTTGTCGCCGTCATTCTGCGCATCGACACCCCCTTTGGATTGGAGACCTGAGCATGGATCCCCTCGTACTTGGCGGCCTTGTCGCAGTCTTCACCATTCTGGTTTTGTTTTCCGGCGTCTCAGTGGCCATCGGGCTGCTGATCGTTTCGGCCGGGTTCCTGATCGTTTTCGACGGGGCACGCTCGCTTGAGTTGATGCCTGAAATCCTTTTCGGCAAGCTCGACAACTTCGCGCTGCTTGCGATCCCGATGTTCATCATCATGGGCTCGTCCATCGCCTCAACCCGTGCAGGTGCGGACCTTTATGAAGCGCTGGAGCGCTGGTTGACCCGCGTGCCGGGTGGATTGGTGATCTCAAACCTCGGTGCCTGCGCGCTCTTTGCCGCGATGTCTGGCTCCAGCCCCGCGACCTGTGCGGCGATTGGCAAGATGGGCATCCCAGAGATGCGCAAGCGCGGCTATCCGGACGGCGTGGCCGCAGGCTCCATCGCGGCGGGCGGCACGCTGGGCATTCTGATCCCGCCCTCGGTCACGATGATCGTCTATGGCATTGCGACTGAGAGCTCGATCGGGCGGCTGTTCTTGGCGGGCGTTCTGCCGGGGTTGATGCTGGTTAGTCTGTTCATGGCCTGGTCGCTTTATTCCACGGCCAAGTCCGGCAATCGTGATCTGCTGAATGTGACCCCTTACACATGGCGCGAGAAGTTCGAAATCCTGCCGCGGGTGCTGCCCTTCCTGCTGATCATCCTCGGCGTGCTTTATGCCATGTATGGCGGCATCGCGACCCCGTCCGAGACCGCCGCCGTGGGCGCGCTCCTTTGCCTTGTGATCGCGATGGTGATCTACCGTCTATGGAACCCCAAAGACCTCTGGGTCGTGCTGCGCGACAGCACACGGGAAAGCGTGATGATCCTGTTCATCATTGCCGCCGCCGGGGTGTTCTCTTATATGCTGTCGAGCTTGTTTATCACCCAGTCCATCGCCGAGTGGATCGGTACGCTCGACATCAACCGCTGGTTCCTGATGGGGGCAATCAACATCTTCCTGCTGATCGCCGGGTTCTTCCTGCCCCCCGTCGCGGTGATCCTGATGGCCGCGCCGATCTTGCTGCCGGTGATCGTGACGGCGGGTTTTGATCCGATCTGGTTTGCCGTGGTGCTGACGATCAACATGGAGATCGGTCTGATTTCCCCGCCCGTTGGCCTGAACCTCTATGTCATCAACGGCATCGCGCCGGACATTCCGCTCAAGACGATCCTGCTCGGTTCGCTGCCTTTCGTGGCCTGTATGGTGTTGGCGATCATCCTGCTCTGCCTGTTCCCGGGCATTGCCACATGGTTGCCTGACCTCGTGATGGGGGCCGCGATATGAGCCTGTTGGCTGATCTGCTCTCTACCGTCTTTGACCGCTCGCGCCGGGCCGTTCCGGCGGGGCAGTGGGACAACCGCGCGATGGAAGAACTGGTGGCCGATCTGATCGGAAACCGGGGCGAGGTGCGCGGCATGATCCTTGCGCGGCAAATCCTCGACCGCTACGCCGCAATGACGCCAGAGGAAAAGCGGGGCTTCTTCCTGCATCTCGCCACCGGGTTGGACATCAACCCGGACCGTGTGCGCAGCACTTTGCAGGACTATGAAACCGCCCCTTCCAAGGCCAGCTACCGCGCCTTCATGGCCGCGTCCGAGCCGCCACGGCAGGAGTTGGTGCGCCGGTTGAACCAAGTGCCGGGGGCGACGGGCAGTCTGGTGGCGATGCGCAACGATCTGCTTGGCATGACGCGAGACGAGCCGACGCTGGCGGCGGTCGACCTCGACTTTCGCCACCTGTTTTCCTCGTGGTTCAACCGCGGCTTTCTGGTCCTGCGCCCAATCAATTGGGAAAGCCCCGCGCATGTGCTAGAAAAGATCATCGCCTATGAGGCCGTCCACGCCATCGACAGTTGGGACGATCTGCGCCGCCGGATGCAGCCCACAGACCGACGTTGCTTTGCCTTTTTCCACCCCGCAATGCCCGATGAGCCGCTGATCTTTGTCGAAGTGGCGCTGACCAAAGGCGTGCCGGGGGCGATCGGACAAGTGCTGACCGAAGACCGCGATGTGTTGAAGGCCGAAGAGGCCGACACGGCGGTGTTCTACTCCATCTCCAACTGTCAGGCGGGGCTGGCGGGGATTTCCTTTGGCAACTCGCTGATCAAACAGGTGGTCGATGACCTTTCGCGTGAATTGCCGGGGTTGAAGACCTTTGTCACCCTCTCGCCGATCCCCGGTCTGGCCGCGTGGCTAAAAGAAGAGGGCGTAAGCGAAGAGACCGCCCGCGCTAATCTCGCGCCCCTGACCGCACGCTATCTGTTGCAGGCCAAACGCCCCGGCGGCGCGCCGCGTGATCCGGTGGCGCGGTTCCATTTGGGCAATGGCGCAATGGTCCATGCGGTCCATGCAGAGGCTGACCCGTCGCCCAACGGCCAGAAACAGTCGCTTGGCGCGATGGTCAATTACCTCTATGACCTCTCCGCCGTGGCTCAAAACCACGAACGCTTTGCCGACAGCCACGAGGTCGCCGCCGCGCCGAGCGTCGTAGCGCTGGCGCGCGCCGCCGAAAAAGCCGCCGAAAAGGCTGGCGACAAGACCGACACCCAAGGAGCACAGTGATGGCAAACCCCCTTTACGATACATTGTTCGGCCGTCACGCCGGAAAGGCCACGCCGTTTCTGCATTTGCCAGACGGGGTGACACTGACCCACGCAGGTTTTCTGTCCCGTGCGGCGCGTTTCGCCAATGTGCTCAGCGATCTGGGGCTGCGGGCAGGGGACCGTCTGGCAGTTCAGATCGATAAATCCCCCGACGCGCTGGCCGTCTATGCCGCCTGTGCGCAGGCGGGCGTGATCTTCCTGCCGCTTAACACCGCCTATACCGCCGATGAGGTCAGCTATTTCGTGACCGACAGCGGGGCCGCGGCCTTTGTCTGCCAGCCTGCGCGGCGCGATGAGATGGCCCCGGTGGCCAAGGCCGCGGGCACGCAGTTGGAAACCCTCGGCGCCGATGGCGACGGCAGTCTGGCCGCGCGCGCCGATGCCGCAGAAGACAGCTTCGACACGGTCGAGCGCAGCAGCGATGACCTCGCGGCCTTCCTCTATACTTCGGGCACAACTGGGCGTTCCAAGGGGGCAATGCTGACGCAAGCGAACCTGCTGTCAAACGCGGAAACGCTTGTGGACCTGTGGCAGTTCACCGCCCAAGACGTGCTGCTGCATGCCTTGCCGATCTTTCACACCCACGGGCTTTTCGTGGCGACGAATGTGACGCTGGTCGCGGGCGGGGCGATGGTCTTTATGCCCAAGCTCGACATTGACCAGATGATCGAACACATGCCCCACGCCACGGCGATGATGGGTGTGCCGACCTTCTACACGCGCCTTTTGGACGACGCCCGTTTCACCCGCGATGTGGCGGCCAATATGCGGCTCTTCATTTCCGGCTCCGCGCCGCTGCTGGCCGAGACCCATGTCGCGTTCGAGGAACGCACCGGCCACCGCATCCTTGAGCGTTATGGCATGACCGAAACAAATATGAGCACCTCCAACCCCTATGACGGCGAGCGCCGGGCAGGGACCGTGGGCTTCCCGTTGCCGGATGTGGAGCTGAAGATCACCGACTCCAAGACCGGAGAAACCCTGCCAAACGGCGAGATCGGCAGCATCGAAGTGCGCGGGCCGAATGTGTTCAAAGGCTACTGGCAGATGCCCGAAAAGACTGCGCAAGAGCTGCGCGAGGACGGGTTTTTTATCACCGGCGATCTGGGGCGGCGCGATGCGGATGGCTATGTCACCATCGTCGGGCGCGACAAGGATCTGATCATCTCGGGCGGCTACAACATCTATCCTAAAGAGGTTGAACTGCTGCTCGACGACCAGCCCGGCGTGCTGGAAAGCGCGGTGATCGGCGTGCCGCACCCTGATTTTGGCGAAAGTGTCGTCGCGGTATTGGTGGCAAAGAAAGGGTCGGAACTGGACCTCGATCAGATCGCTGCGGATGTAGGCGGGTCGCTGGCGAAGTTCAAACAGCCGCGCAAGTTTATCGTCTTGCCGGAATTGCCGCGCAACACGATGGGTAAGGTGCAGAAGAATGTGCTGCGCGATACCTATGGCGATTTGTTTCAGTAGGGTAGCGATGCCACCGGGGGACCAGCCCCCCGGGAATATTTACGGCCTTAAGTATCAAATGCACCAACAATCTAGATGGTTCCCGGCCTGTTGTGAATTACAATACAGCCATGTAGGAACGATCCATAGATGGCGCGCTACTAGCGCTGCGCAAGGGAGTGACCTACGCCCAACCTGCAACGTTAATTGGCAAAAAAGAGGTTAATATCCGCAACAAACTGTCGCGCGGCATGTTCAGCGCGGCGTTTCTGCTGCAAAGCCTAGATTCTATTGGGGTCGCTGATCTTCGAGTCTAGGCGTCAGTAAGATCAACATAAGCAGGCAATTGTTTTACAATCTTGAAAGTTGCAAACCCGATGGATTTTGAGCTTGCCCCATTCATGTCAGCGATCATTTCGGCGCCGGAAGTTAAATATTTTAATTTCATATCGTTATGATAGTAGCATCCCCCCTCGATGAGGTCATCTATCAGTGTGAGGCGTTTGAAAACAATCTCGTTACTGTTGGAGCCTGGGCTTATTGGGCCTGTCACGCGGGCAACACTTCTTTCGTCGTCCCAAAGTGTGCCGTCCAATTGCCTGAAGCGCATGGGTATAGTCTTCAATGCGGCTTCGTGCTCTGTAGAAAGGCGACTATTTTCGGATTCCGCCTCTATACGTCTTACCCTTTCAATTCGAAATGGAGCGCAAGCAAGGTTAAATGCGAATAACGTTAAGAAGACTAGCCCTGTCGCAGCCAATCCGTAGATCAGCCAAATATGCAATTCACCACTCATTGAAACATACCCAGACACCAAGAAGTGTAGAGTGAATCCAACACTTGGAATTGCGAGGATCGTCCACAGAAGCGAGGGAAAGCCAAGGCTATCCAATGACTTGCGCCAAGCGTGCGAAATTGATTCCATAAACATGCAGCTAACAAAAACACGCCAGACGATAGAAGTAGAGTCTTAATTATCGCTCACACCCGCTTGGTGCATTTGATACATAAGGCCGGAAATAGGAGTGGGGCTGGGTCTGGCTGTGACAAACTGGCGGCAAACCCCGGGTTTCGCTTGAGGTACTGCGAATTTTTCTCCAGAAGGTGATGACCTTCCAGTCCGCCAGATCAGGAGTTCGCGTGTCCCTCTTCCTTATCGTTGCCTTGCCCTTTCTGGGGGCCTTGTTGCCCGGATTGATGAATTCCGCAGGTCGTCAGGCCTGTGCTGGCGTGACCTTCATGGTCAGTCTGGTGGCGCTGGTGGGTCTGCTCACGCATCTACCTGCCGTGCTGGCGGGGGAGTTGGTGACGGCGCGGGTGGATTGGATCCCGGCTTTGGGGCTGAACCTCACGCTGATGCTTGACGGGTTGGGGTTTTTCTTTGCCTGTCTGATCCTCGGTATCGGTCTGCTGATCATTGCCTATGCGCGTTCCTACCTGTCGCGCGACGATCATATGGGCGAGTTTTTCACCTATTTGCTGTTGTTCCAAGGCGCGATGGTGGGGATTGTGCTGAGCGATAACATATTGATCCTGCTGATCTTCTGGGAACTGACCTCGCTGTCGTCCTTCTTGCTGATCGGTTATTGGAAACATCTGCCCGAAGGCCGCCAAGGCGCGCGTATGGCGCTGACAGTAACCGGCATGGGCGGGCTAGCGATGATCGGTGGCATGCTGCTCTTGGGCCAGATCGTCGGCAGCTATGACCTGAGCGTGATCTTGGACAACCGCGAGTTAATCCAAGCCTCGCCGCTTTATCTGCCTGCGCTGATCCTGATCCTGCTGGGCTGTTTCACCAAATCCGCGCAGTTCCCGTTCCACTTCTGGCTGCCCCATGCGATGGCAGCCCCGACGCCGGTCTCGGCCTATCTGCACTCCGCCACGATGGTGAAGGCCGGCATCTTCCTCATGGCGCGCATGTGGCCGGTGCTCTCGGGCACGCCGGAGTGGTTTGTCATTGTCACCACGGCAGGGTTGATCACCATGGTTCTGGGCGCGGTGATTGCGCTGTTCAAACATGATTTGAAGGCGTTGCTGGCGTTTTCGACCGTGAGCCATCTTGGCCTGATCACCATGCTTTTGGGCACGGGCACGGCCTTTGGCGCACTGGCGGCGGTGTTTCACATTCTGAACCACGCGACCTTTAAGGCGGCGCTGTTCATGTCGGCGGGGATCGTGGACCATGCGGTGCACACCCGTGACATCCGGCGCTTGGGCGGGTTGCGGCATTTGATGCCGGTGACCTTTGTGATTGCCACGCTGGCGGCGCTGTCGATGGCGGGGATTCCGCTGCTGAACGGGTTCTTGTCCAAAGAGATGATGCTGGAAGAGACCCTGCACACCACGCTGTTTGATATGCCGTGGCTGGTGCCGGGCCTTGCGACCTTTGGCGCGCTGTTCTCGGCGGCCTATAGCTTTCGGCTGATCGGTCATACTTTCCTCGGCAAAGAGCGCGACGACTATCCCGACCACCCGCATGATCCCAAGCCCGGCCTCTGGCTGCCGCCCGCGCTTTTGATCATTCCGGTGGTGGTCATAGGTCTCGCGCCCTTCCTCGCCGAGCCTTTTGTCAAGCTGGTGACCGCCTCTGTCTTGGGCGGCGCGGCAGAGATGCCCTCGGCGCATCTCAAAATCTGGCACGGGTTCGGTCCGGCGCTTTATATGTCGATCATCGCCGTGGTCGGCGGCCTCATTCTGCTGGCACTCTTCACCCCGCTGCTGCGCGTCTGGGACGCCAGCCCACGGCCTGAGGCCAAGCGCATCTTTGACCGGGTGATCGCGGGCGCGGTCGGCCTGTCGCAAGCCATATCCCTCCGGCTGCACAACGGCGCCTTCTCGCGCTATGCCGCGATCATGGCGGTGACGGTTGTGGCGGTGGGCTATTACGCTTGGGCCACGGGCACGGTGGGAGCGGCAACCCGTGCGATGCAGCCGACAAATGCGGTGCAAATCGCGGGGTGGTTGATGCTGGTTGCTGCTGCTTGTGGCTTGGTCTTCCTGCACCGCAACCGTTTGCTGTCGCTGATCCTGATTGGCATCGTCGGGCTGATCGTCTCGGCCGGTTTTGTCTTTTTCAGCGCACCCGACTTGGCGATGACCCAGCTGACCGTCGAAGTGGTCACGATCATTCTGCTGCTGCTGGCGCTGAACTTTCTGCCCAATCACACGCCGATTGAGAGCACTGTCCTACGCCGCAGCCGCGACGTGGTGATTTCGGTTGTGGCCGGGCTGGCGACGATGGCGCTGTCTTATCACTATCTGCTGCGCGACACGGTTGCGCCGAGCATTTCGGAATTCCACCTCGCCAACTCCTACAAAGGCGGCGGTGGCACCAATGTGGTGAACGTCATCCTCGTCGATTTCCGTGGCTTTGACACCTATGGCGAGATCATCGTCTTGGGCATCGCGGCCCTGCTGATCTATGCGCTGACCGAGACGCTGCTGTCGGGCCCGGTGCGGGCGCGTTTGCTCAACCGCAAGCCGGACCAGCCGCGGGCAGGGGACCGGCATCCGATGATGATGGTGGTGATGACCCGCGTGATCATGCCGGTGGTGCTGCTGGTGGGCTTCTACATCTTCCTGCGCGGCCATAATGAGCCGGGCGGCGGGTTTATCGCCGGGCTGATCGTGTCGATCGCTGTGGTGATGCAATATATGGCCAGCGGCTTTGCCTGGGCCTCGGCGCGGCTGCGCTATCCCTATCACGGGATCATCGGCACCGGCGTGTTGATCGCAGGGCTGACGGGCATTGGCTCGTGGTTCTTTAATAAACCTTTCCTGACCTCGGACTTCACCTATGTGCGCATTCCGCCTTTCTACAAATTCGAGCTGGCCACGGCGGCGCTCTTTGACCTTGGGGTGTTCCTTGCGGTCGTGGGGGCGGTGATGCTGACGCTGGAAAGCTTCTCGCGTCTTGCCCGCCGCGCCCATGTGCCGGAAGCCGATCACCCGATGGACATCGACCCATCGCGCGAAGACAACACAAAGGCGGAGGCATAAAATGGAACTTCTCGTCGCTTCTGCCATCGGCATTCTGACGGCCTCTGGCCTTTACCTCGTGCTGCGTTTGCGGACCTTTCCGGTGATCATGGGCACCTCGCTGCTGACCTATGCGGTGAATGTGTTTCTGTTCGCCTCAGGCCGCTTGACTGTGGGCGCGCCGCCGATCTTGACGGATGCTGCGCGCTACACCGATCCGCTGCCGCAGGCGCTTGTGCTGACGGCCATCGTGATCTCATTTGGCATGACCGCCGTGGTGGTGATGATCGCTCTGGGCGCTTACTTGGGCGGCAATGACGATCACGTCGATGATCTGATCCCCGCATCCGACGCGGAGGACCGCACATGATCCATTGGCTGATCCTGCCCATCGTGCTGCCTGCCTTTCTCGCACCTTTCATCGTGCTGGCGGCGCGCTACCACATCACCATCCAACGGGTGTTTTCGCTCTTCGGGGCTGTGGCGCTGATCGCCGTAGGGCTGGGCCTTTCGGCTGAGGCTGCATCCGGCGAAGTCATGCTCTACCGTCTGAGCGACTGGGCCGCGCCCTTTGGCATTGTGCTGGTGGGCGACCGTCTGTCGACACTGATGGTGACACTGACCGCCACGCTGGCGCTCTTTGTACTGCTCTATGTCATCGGGTCGAAATGGGACGAACGCGGGCGGCATTTCCATGCGCTGTTTCAGTTCCAGCTGATGGGCATCATGGGCGCTTTTCTGACGGGCGACCTGTTCAACCTCTTTGTGTTTTTCGAAGTGCTGCTGATCGCCTCCTACGGGTTGATGATCCACGCAGGCGATCAGC
>Ga0209345_10002905_pt1 | contig 18230 bp, 20 predicted proteins | sample Cruoilmetagenom7_FD_187294 | JGI IMG/M metagenome (GOLD analysis project Ga0209345, IMG submission 187294) | Oil polluted marine microbial communities from Coal Oil Point, Santa Barbara, California, USA - Sample 7 (SPAdes) (version 2) | ecosystem: Environmental > Aquatic > Marine > Oil seeps ...
AGTTTGTTCAAAAATGCTGTAAGGAAGTATAATCAAGATGATTTTCTACAGAGTGCTATTGTAGCTATATCATCAAATAATAAATTACAAGAGTGTTTAACCACAGTAGAAGGGCAAAGAAGTTTATATGATGCTTTGAGAAAAGCGTCTTTGACCGGCTTGTCATTAAATCCAGCGCTAGGATATAGCTGTTTAATCGCTTATAAGAAAAAAGCGTCTTACCAGGTTATGAAAAACGGCTTGATTAAACTGGCTATGGATTCTGGAAAAGTCTTGATTATCAAAACAGGAGTCGTAAGAGAAAAAGATAAATTTGATATTCAGATGGGATTAGACAGTGATACTTATAATTTCAAACCGGCTTTGAAATCTCGAGGTGAAATTATCGGATTTTTTGCAGCAGTTAAATTTACGAATAATGAGACAGATGTAAAATATATGTCTATAGAAGAAATGGAAGACCATAGAGATTCTTATTCAGATATGTATAAATACAAACCGGATGTATCGCCTTGGAAAAAAAGTTTTGAGGGAATGGGAGTCAAGACAATCCTGAAAGTTCTATTCAGAAATGTATCACTATCAGAAGATATGTCCACTGCTATTTCTACAGATGATAGCATCGAGTGTGAAGTTGTAGAATATCCAGAAGATGAAAGAGGATCGTCTGCGCTTGACGTTGTTAAAAAATTAAAGGAGGAAGATGATGAATAAATATTTTACAGTAGAAAGGTATTGCAGCAACTATAATATCTATCTTAGTTATACCTTTATATCAATAATTGAAAAAAAATGTTCAATTTTATCGAGAGAAGCAGGAATCGATATTGTTGAATTTGAAGATGCAAACTTTCGAGATATAAATTTATATAGAAAAGATATTATAGATGATGCATTAAAATTATTTAATGAAGCATTTAGACTATATTTAAATCAAAATCAAGGAGTTAGTAAATGGAAGAATTAGTGCTAGTAAATGATTTTGTATTTACAACAAATAACATGTTAGGGATGGACAGTGTTTTTATTTATAAAGGTCAAAAATACACAACATCTTGGATCATTGCAAAAGACTTTGGTAAAGAGCACAAAAGTATATTACGAATAATTCAATCGTTTATAACTGATTTAGGTGAAGAAATAGACAGGCACAATTTTGAAGCCGTCTCTTACCTTGGTAAAAATAACGAATCAAGACCTATGTATTTGCTTGATAAAGTTGGGTTTGAAATGATAGTTTTATCATTCACAGGCAAAGAACACACCAAGACAAAATACGAGTATGTTAAGAAATTCAATGCAATGGAGGCTAATCATGAATTATTGACGAATGATCCGATTTTGGCTATAAGAATATCCCAACTTAAAGCCGAAAAAAGGCTTGATTTAATTGAAGCTCAAATCGATCAAGATGTAAATCACTTTACTAAAATGTCAAGGAAAATGGGCGTAAATATTGTTAAAACCAAAGACGAGAAATACGGGGAAGTTAATATATATAGATCAGATATTATTGATGTAGTGTTTAAACTGTTCACCCGTAAAGACAATAAATTAAATTAAAAAAAGGAGAATAAAGTAATGAGAGATTATAACAATGTAACGTTAATCGGACGATTAACAAAAGATCCGGAAATAAACACCATTCCATCAGGATCGCAAGTTTGTAATTTTTCTATCGCTGTTAATGATGACTATAAAACTAGCGATGGAGAAAGAAAGGAAAGTGCTTCATTTTTTAACTGTGTTGCTTGGCAAAAATTAGCCGAGTTAATAGAAAAGTACTTGACAAAAGGTAGTAAGATTTTACTATCTGGTCGGTTGGTGCAACAAAGTTGGGAAGATGATGCCGGAAATAAGCGCACAACGGTTAAGATAACGGCTGAAAATGTTCAATTTCTTGATTCTAAAAGTAAAACAGATGATCCGACACACTACCCCACCGAGGTACAAGAACAGACTGCACCAGAATCACCTAGTAAGACTCCAAAAAAGGAAGTAGTAGAAAACAACGAGATCCCATTCTAAAATCGTTATACGACTAATGAGGGGTTAACCCCCCTCTACTTTTTTATACAGGACATAAAAATGATAGATACGAGAACATATAAAAACAAGATAGCTGAGTACGTTCAGAGAAAAAATATTACAATATATAAAGAAGGTAATACTTATTTAATGAGTTGCTTATTTCATAATGACAAAAACCCATCCGCTGTTATTTATTCAGAAAATATATTCTGTCCAGTCTGCAATAAAACATTTGATATTTTTAACATGGCCGGTAAACTCATTCAATCAGACAACTTTGTTGAGCAACACGCTGATATAGAAGAGACATTAAAATTGAAAGCAACAACGGAAATAATTAACATAAAACCCAGTAATAAAAGAGAAGGAGTCAAGCCGAAACTGGTATCTATAGAGCGTGCCAGACAGTTATTTTCTATCAAGAATTTAAACGAAATAGCAGAAAACAAAGAGTGGGGAGTATTTAAAAAAGCATGGGTTTATACTTTCCAGGGTAAATTTCTGGGAGTTGATGTCCGGTTCGAGGGGGGCAAAAAGAAAAAAGCTATTGTAAATTTTATTACAGACGGATCGAGAATCGTTCATTGGTCGACGCCTAACATGATTTATAATTATGATGAAGCTATAAAGACAGATAAACCTTTGTTGTTTGTTGAAGGATGTAAGTGCGCTGAAATAGCGAAGAAATTGAAGGCATTCACTCCCGTCACGTGGAACAAGGGATCAAGCAACGCTGGTAACATAAACTGGTCGCTGTTTAAAGATAAAAAATGTTACATGTTACCAGACGATGACGATGCCGGAAAGCAGGCAGCAATAGATATTAAAAAGAAGTTGCCACAATTACAGATCGTTCCTCCTGTTAGGGAAGCAAGAGAGTTGAAACACGAAGGAGCGGATATTGAGGAGGTTTTAAAAGTTATGTCAATAGAAGATTTGGAAAACTACATTCAGAATGGAGGTGGTAAAATAGAAGACGTTGATGCTATTACAGATGATGATGTTTATCCGTTTGAAATTTTAGGTGTTGCAGACGACGGTCAAGCCTATTTTCTTGATTCTGATAGTAGATTATTCAGTACTGCTCTGGAATCCTTATCTATCAACAAAATGTTAAGGTTGTGCGATATGTCTTTCTGGAAAAGGGAATATGCTGTTAAAGGTTCGATACAATGGACACAGGCCATAAATGATTTAATGAGAATGACCAATAATAAAGACTGGAATCCTGATAGCATTCGTGGGCGTGGTGCGTGGAGAAGAGACGACGGCGAGATATGTTATTTTGACGGTAAAAATATAACCGGAAAGAAAGATGACAGCAAACTGTATGTTAGACGGAATCCAAAGCCGATTGGAATAGACAGAGATACTATCAAGACATCGGACGCTATAGAGATCGCAAAGGCCGTTAAAAAAATATCCTTTGAGTCTGATCTTGACGCTATGAGGATGCTGGCGTGGTCTGCGTTGTCGCCGTTTGCAGGGGCTTTGACGTGGAGACCATCATTGCTTGTTACTGGTGAATCTGGAAGCGGGAAAACAAGTATAGTTGACTATGTCATTAAAAGAATTAGCGATTCATTGGTTGTATCTGGTGGGGAGACTACTAGTCCAGGTCTAAGACAGTACATAGGGCTTGATTCATTAGGCATTATATTAGAAGAGTCCGAATGTGATACGCCTAAAAAAGCAGCAAACAGAGACGATTTGTTTTCACTTATGAGACAGTCAACGAGTGATCTTGCGCCTTTAGTGTTAAAGGGATCGTCTGAGGGTAAAGCTGTCAAGTTTTGTATGCGGTCGATGTTTTGTTTTGTTGCCATTTCCCCAGAAATCAACAGTATAGCAGATCAAAACAGAATATTAAAAATAAATCTGGTTAGACGAAAAAATAACTGGAAGCAGATCAAGTCTGATTTAGTAAGACTTTTAAGTCCTGAAAACTGTAAAGGATTAAGGGCCTTGACATGGAAACATCTAAAGACAATTATGGATAATGCAGAGGAAATCGCAGAGACTTTACAAGATGAAACTGGACTTGATAATAGAACGTGTCATATAGAATCGATACTATTGAGTGCTTACATTATGCTGTATTGTGATAAAGATAATTATTTGGCGGAAACACAAAAATGGATAGATATGCTGAAAGATAATAAAGCGCACGAGAATAGAGACGATGAAGCAGAAGAGCTTGTCACAAGAATCTTGGATGAACAAGTTTTTATGAGTGATTTGAGCAAGAAAAAGACAGTAAGTGAGACAATCGAGTTTTTAAGTGATGATAGAAATGCTGATATGCTAAAGGGATCATATAATGATGTGTTGGCGAGGCATGGATTGAAGTTACAAGATAATAATTTGTATATAGCGATAAATCATCATGAAATTATGAGAATAATTGATAAACAAAAAGGATATCACATCACTCTATACAGACATAAAGACGCTGAAAAGAAGTCATCGCCGATCCATATTTCCGGAAAGACTAGACGATGTGTTGTAATAAAAAATATCTTTAAAGGAGAATAAACAAATGAAAGATTTAGTGCTAGCAAACGATTTTATATTCACAAGTGAAAATATGTCTAACATGAAGAGTGTTTTCATATACAAGAATGAGCACTGTACAACATCATGGCTTATTGCTAAAGATTTCGGTAAAGACCACAAGCATGTATTAGACATAATCAACAAAATATTAAACGAATCAGAAAAAATAGGAGAGTCTAGTTTTAGGCTGTCCTTCCATATCACTTTTCAGGACAAAAAACAACCGATGTATTTGCTTGATAAAGTTGGGTTTGAAATGATAGTTTTATCATTTACCGGTAAGATTTATACTAAAACAAAGTATGAGTATGCCAAAAAGTTTAAGGAGAAAGAAATGAAAGATTTAATCAGCATGAAAAACATCAATAATTCAGAACAACCAACAACAACGAGTTTGAAAATAGCAGCGCATTTTAATAGAGATCATTTTAATGTAATAAGAGACATCAGAAATCTTGAGTGTAGCGATGAATTTAACCAACTCAATTTTGAAGCCGTCTCTTACCTCGGCAAAAACAACCAAGCAAGACCAATGTATACCCTTACATTCGATGGTTTTATGTTTTTAGCAATGGGATATACAGGAGAAAATGCAGCTAAATTAAAAGAAGATTATATAAAAGCCTTTAATAAATATCGTAAAATGGCTACAGAAAGCCTGTCCCCTGCTCAGCTAATATTGGCGCAAGCTCAACAACTTGTTGATATTGAAAACGACATTCAGGATATTAAAAAAGATGTTAAAAGGATTGAACAATATCGAATGCAAAGAGACACTAATTATGACTCGATGGAAAAGTATTTTATATTAAAAAATGTTATTCCATCAGTGGAAGATCTTCAAATATTTGAAACATCATGTATCGAGATTTCTGAAATCGTTGATAGCAAGAGAAAGGGCAGTATTTTCCATAAAAAAATTATGGATCTAGTTCTTGACTTTATGGTTGAAGGAGAATAAATAATATGCAAGATTTATTTGAAATTAGCAGCAAGGAAGTTAACAACAAAAATATTGAAACAGTAAGCGCAAGAGATTTGTGGGAGTATTTAGGGAGCAAGCAAGATTTTTCTACATGGATTAAAAACCGTATTCAAAAGTATGATTTTAAAGAAAATATTGATTATATCCGCTTCCATTTAAAAGTGGAAGGGGACTCAAAGGGTTACGGCAATAAGACCCTTAAAGAATATCATATATCTATCAGTATGGCAAAAGAATTATCTATCGTTGAGAATAACGGAAAAGGACGAGAGGCTAGATTATATCTAATTAACTTTGAAGAGAAAGGCAAAGATTTAATTTCAACGTTTCAAAACGATCCCTTTATAGCTTTAAGGATGAAACAAATTAACATGGAAAAAGATATTCAGGACATTAAAAAAGATGCTGGAAAAAATGATAAAAGAATTAACCTCCTTGAAGCGAAGATTGATCAAAACATAGATTATGTTACAATTAGAGGATATTGTAATATAAATAAAATTAAACTTAGCCGTAATTCAATGGGAAGACTCGGGATGAAGTGTGTAAAAAAGTCAAGAGAAATGGGGGTTGAATATTCTCAGGTTAAAGACGAACGAGAGGGACACGTAAATATTTATAGGTCGGACATTATTGATATAGTATACAATCAATAATGTCCGAGAAAACGAAGGAGAATAAATAATATGAGTTTACCCAGCAAAATTTCAGCGAGCAGGGGGGCAGCCGTTTTAGGGCTGTCACCTTACCAATCAATGGTCGATCTTTGGTTGTGGATAATGTCTGAACGTAAAAATATTGGATGGTTCAAAGATAAAGGATATGAATATCCTCAAGAAATTAAGGGTATTCAACTCGATTGGGGACACGGTTTTGAGAGTGCGATAATAAAGCAAGCTGAGAGAATACAAGATGATAACATAATTGACAGAGAAAAATTTATAACTCATCCCAAAGCCGATTTTATCACCTGCCATCTGGATGGCGTTTATAAGAATAAAAATGTATTACATGAAGGCAAGACAACAAGTGCTTTCTATTTTAAAGATAATTTTGGTGTTACTGGAACAGATAAAATACCGATAAATTACCAGATACAAGTACAGCATCAAATGATGATAGCAGAATGCGATCAATGCATTGTATCTGTGCTTGTTTTCCCGAAACGTGTTACCGAATTTGCATCCAGTATCGATGAAATTGCAACACTAAAATGGTCGGATGTTCTTGTTCAGATGGGGAATTTCCATCAATATATTATTCCGGGAAACAAGGAATTACAGAATTTAATGCTTAACAAATATAACAAATTCTGGGACAGGTATGTGATAGGTGGAAGACCTCCAGAACCAGAATCGTATGATGATATAAAAAAACTGGTTCAGTCTCCAATTGGATCGATTCTTTCAGATGAGAAGACAGAAACGTTAATTGATGAATACAAAATGCTAAATGCTGAAATTTCTGATATGATAAAGAGGAAAGACCAGATCAAGAAGACAACTCTACAATATATGAACAATCAGGATTCTACAATTGAAGAACAGTCAAGAGATAAATGGATTTTAAAAGGTCGAGACGGCAAGAAACTAATTTCATATAACGGGAAAACATTCAGATGATATTACGACCATATCAGCAAGACCTTTTTGAACGTACACAGGCAGCATTTAGTCATCATAAAGCTGTTTGTGTGCAGCTTTGTACTGGTGCAGGCAAAACACCGATTATTGCAAAGATCTGTGAATCTGCATTGCTTAAAAAAAATAATGTTTGGGTAGTTGTTCCCAGACTAGAATTGATAAATCAGACCAGCAAGCATTTAAAGTCATTAAATGTCGCTCATGGTATGATCTGTCAAGGGATGGTTGAGTCAAGATTATATAATGTCCATGTTGTGAGTAAAGATACATTAACAAGAAGATATAGTCAAATTAAACGACATCCAAATTTAATTATAGTTGACGAATGCCATCTTGCACTTGACAGACAAATTGGAATATCAAAACAATTTCCAGATAGCAGAATTTTAGGGTTTACGGCGACGCCTGAGAGACTTGACGGTCGTGGTCTGTCTGAATTATATGGAACGTTGGTTGAAGGCTTAAGTATTCCTGAATTAACCAGAGGAGATTATTTATCAAAATTACGATACTTCTCTCCACCGCTTGAAGGATTAGATAAAATTAAACGTCAAGGCACAGATTATAATGCGGAAGACCTAGATGCATTTTTAAACAGAAAGAAAATTTATGGGCGTTGCATAGATCACTATGAAAGACACGCAAAATATAAACCTGCTTTGGTTTTTTGCAGAAATGTTCAGTCGGCATATGATATCGCTGCTAAATTCCGGCAACGTGGATATGAGTTTTACTGTATCGAAGGTAATATGGAACATGGAGAAAGACGCAGACTGATTAAGGCGTTGGGAGATGGTGAAATCCATGGTCTTACAAATTGTGAAATTGCAACATACGGGCTGGATATTCCCAGCGTCCAGGTCGGTATATGCTTGCGCCCAACGCTCTCTAGATCTTTATATTTTCAGATGGTAGGTAGACTTTTAAGAATCTACAAAGACAAAGATTTTGCGATGTTTTTCGATCATGTCCATAATTTACATGAACATGCAGATGAAAGACATCCGGATATTCCACCCCATTATTTAGAAAATATTGAATGGAATTTTAATGGAGATGATAAACGGAAAAGAAAAGGAAAAGATGAAAATGAACTGAGCTTAAAATTATGTCCGGATTGCTTCCTGTATTTTGACGGTTTAGTTTGTCCAAATTGTGGATCGAAGCATAAGCCTGCCACACAAAAAACAGCGATTGAAGTAATAGATAAAGAATTAGTAGAGCATACACCAATACCTTTGAAAAATTTACCACCACAAGAAAAAAGGGAATTTATAGATAAGATAAATAATGCTATAGAATTATATGAAACATCAGCTTGTCAAGCTGTAACAGACATGATCAAGTTACAAGAAAAATTTGGATATTCAGTTTTGTGGATATACTGGAAGCTCAATAAAGAGAATAGACAGAGTGTTAATATTAGTCTGCTTTCAGAGATTGCAAGACAGAAAAAATATAAAAAAGGGTGGGTATTCCACCAAAGGAGAAAATTAAAAGATGAGATATAATCGACAGGAGGAAAGAAAGGATGAAAATTTTAATAGCTTGTGAAGAAAGTCAAATAGTAACAAAAGAATTTCGGAAATTAGGGCATGAGGCATATTCTTGTGATATTCTGTCCTGCTCGGGTGATCACCCAAAATGGCATTTTCAACAAGATGTGATCCCGCTTTTACAAGAAAAATGGGATATGATGATTGCTCACCCACCTTGCACTTATTTAAGTAATGCTGGAAATCGGTGGTTTAATGAATCAAAATATGGAGATGAAGCAAGAGAAAGAAAGATATTGCGCTTGAACGCTTTTTCTTTCGTTATGACTTTGATAAATGCTGATATTCCTAGAATAGCGTTAGAAAATCCGGTAGGCTGGATTAATAGTCATTATAGAAAATCTGATCAAATAATCCAGCCTTATATGTTCGGGGACACGGAAAGTAAAAGGACGTGCTTATGGCTTAAAAATTTACCTTTGCTTGTCCCGACAAAAATAGTTAAGCCAAAAATCTATGGATATTATAAAAAAAGTTCTAGAGAAGATATCCCTTTACCGATGTATTGGAGTGACTGTTGTCATTCCGCAGGGCATGACAGAGGGAAGACTAGAAGCAAAACATTTCCTGGCATAGCAAAGGCGATGGCATCGCAATGGGGTTAAAAAATGGGTTATAAAGAAAAGAAAATAATTGATGAAGTGTTACTCGAAAATCAAGAGACTCAACGCATGTTCCGGGCAAATTCTGGTCTGGCCTGGACAGGGGAAAAACAGAGAATGGGTAAAGATTTTTTGGTATTGAAAAATCCTCGTCCATTCCATGGAATGATCGAAGGTTTCCCAGATGTTGTAGGATGGACAACGGTTATAATTACGCCTGGAATGGTTGGGAATAAAGTTGCTATATTTACAGGTGTAGAATGTAAGACAGGAAATAGCAAATTATCAAAAGCACAGCAAAAATTTAAAAAACTTTTATTAAAAATGGGAGGTATTTTCCGTGTCAAAAAAGATTCTATGTGAAATTTATTCTAGAGCAGTCGGATATTTCAGACCAGTCAATCAATGGAATAAAGGCAAACAAGAAGAGTTCAGAGAAAGGAAAACACAAATGTTAAAACAGCTTAATAAAAAGCATAAACCCGCCAGAAATAACAAGGGGAATTAAACTAGAAAGCCACCAAACAATTTTCTTGATGTTTTTTATCTCTGCATGGATGGTCAAAAATTTGCCATCCATGTAGAGATATAATTCCCTTACATTTTTAGGATCAACCATTATATTAACTCCAGATCATTAAATTCTATAAAATCCACATCTGGAATTGTCTTTACTTTTATTGTCTCATAATCAGGATCAATCCCGATTTTAAAGATATATTCTACATCATCGAATCTGTTTAACAATACAGTATTTTTTATTACCGGTAATTCAAAATATCCGTCAACGCGTGATGTTGTAGATACTGTCTTGTTAAACACAGAATTAGATTCATCAAATTCACTGTAAATCATATTCATATTTAATTCAATCGTTGCCCCTGGGATAGGTTCACCAGATAAGTCTCGAAGATATGACCAGACAATGCAGACAGGAACGGTCCCAACCGCTGCGCTAAAATCATACCCTATTTCTAGTTCATCCAACGCTGGAATATCGTTTCCATCCTCAGAGTGTAAGAACGATTCAATTGTAAAAGTGGTCTTGGTATTCTCTTCAATCAATGTAGCTTTATTAGTATAGATTTCAGAGATAAGATTTGACTGCAAATAAGAGCCGTCCGATACTACCCACTCAATCCCATCATGATACTTTTTAACGCCGTTACAAATCATAATATGTTTTATTTCTGAGTCTGATGGTGTTGTACTTGTTCCTAGAAAGTATTCAAGAGCCTCAATATTCAATTTATTATTTATTGTTATTGATGGATTATCCGTTAGATATATTGTCACAGGCAAGCTTGGTTCAAGATCATGTGTTTCAGTATGCTGTATAGAACCGAAGGTAGTTATATTATCTATTTCACTATTTTGTAGAGATACAAAACCATAATAATTACCGATAATAAGTCTTTCTTGATTTGATCTTGCCCCAGAACAAGGTTGACTCCCTTTATCAACTCCATCAATAAAAAGTTGAATATGACTAGATAAATTATAATTAACTTCAATCGTATAAGTTTGCCCTAATATTGTTATTCCAGATGGTCCAAAATCTCCATTAAATATTATAGATGAATTATTATCGGTAATAGTAACACCAATTGCCGAACCAGCGATCCAACATCTAAGACTATTCGATGTCCCGCCATCAACGGAATCAAAAATCCAATATGTTGTAGGTGCAGATCCATTATAATTTGGTATATAATCAAACCTGATACAACCTGTATTTAATCCAAAATTATTTGTAGTATTATAAACACAATATTTACCTGATGTATTTTTGAAGTCTAATTTGCCATCAACAACCAAAACATTAGATGATGAAGGTTCAATGTCACCATTCAATCTACTCCAATTCGCATTTAAAGAGCTTGTTGGATATGAGCAATGTAATAAACTATCATTTGGCAATTGAGATTTTAATGTTGCTTTACCACTTACTATTTCAATTTTATTAGAGTCAAAAGTATAGTTATTCTCTGTAGTAAATGGGTATATCGTTGTTATCATATTATATTCCTTTAAGCTATTTGTTCAAACTTTATGTATGAATCATTACCTTCATTGTAAAGATAAAAATCATCCGGTTCTTCTTGTATCCAGGCCTGTCTATGATACATTTTAAATGTAGATTGAGAAGTTACCTTTATTATCCTTTTATTAACTTGATATTGAGTATTTATAAACACCCATTCATAAGTTCCACCATCGTTTCTCGGATTCAAAGTCAACTCTTCATGAGACCACGCAGATGATCCACCGGTTGTAGTCAATCCTAAATACATTTCGAACCCATCCATCGAGGCAGCTCTTGCTACATATATCCCCATTTGCCAGCTTACTAAATATATACCAGGCTCAATAGTTAATTGAAAATCAGATATTTGATAAAAAGTAGCTTCTGTCTTTGTCAAAGCTATATTTGTACTTTTTGATTGTTTATATACTGTTGCATTTATACCGGCCTCACCATTCCAGACACTGCCAACACAAGTAAAATTCCAGTACCCAAATTCTTCTGTAATTTCTATAGTACTTGAATCATTTATCGTATTCCCGGACCCAGGATGGCAGATAACTTTCCCTATTCCGTCATCAACTTTTACTATTTTAATTTTTCTACTCGCATTCTCTGATATAACCGGCAATGTTATTGTTCTATCGCTTGCGCCAGTTGTAACGTAAACTTCTGAAATTCCGTCACCAGTCAATAATGTATAATTCGCAGACGATACAGTATGTATTTTATTATAGACTAAAGCAACAGATGAAGATCTCTGCCCAGCTACATTTGTAAACGTTGTCCCATTCATTTGAAAACTGCCTAAAATTACTTTTCCGGATGGCGCAGAATCTTCAAAAAGATCATCACTATCAGTATCGCCGAGAAATGAATCTTCAATGATATACTTATATGATGTCCCAGCCGTTTTATGTATTCTTGTCGGTGTGTCGAGTTTATATTCATATTGACCTACAACCCATATTTGACGATCATCAGTCCACCCAGATGGTAATGGCACAGCTGTTTGAGCTGGTATTGTAATGAGTTTAACGTCACCGGCTGAGTCTTTTCCAAGACAGATACATTTAGAAATATCGACCGTTCCCGACCCGCCATCACTTATAATTCCACCACTCAAAATAACATAATCAGTTGTTATATTATTAACATCCTTAATCATTTGGATAAGGTGTTCATGATGATAATTGCAATCACGTTGTGCATCCTCCACTACATATAAGTCGGCTTTACAATCTGGTGAGAATGCCCCAACCTCGGTGTCTGAAAAAATATTAGTATGTTTTTTAGCCATTATATCGTCCTTAAAATTATGAAATTACTGTCAATTAAATACATCTTATAAAAAGCCGGTTTTAATGTTTCATCTTGCAGCAGTCTTTGTATATCATCAAGTTCATCATTATCTAATGTTTTAACATCAAAATAGATGATATAAAGATCGTCCATTTCTGCCCAGACCCAGTCATCAATTGACGGGCTGGATGTATCCGGCCAGATAGATTGACCCCACTCCATGTATCCAACAGAGTCAAAATTGTGCAACACACCGTCTAGCCCAGTGATAGACTTTGCAGCCTCTATATATATAATGTCAAGACCTTTGTTGATATATTTACCAGCATGAGACCGTAATAATATTTTTTTAATTTGGAATGAATCAGCTGCATCGTAATTGATTTTGAGATTCCTTAACAATGATTCTAGAACTTGTAGAGGCATTCTGTCAATATCAACTAAATAATACAACTCCCATATTTTATTAAAATTATAGTCGTTATTTTCAGTAGTTATGTCTAGGAAATCAGACCAATCTTGACCATAATTTTCGAGTAAATCAGGTAGTTTAAAATTTATCATGTTATTGTAATTGTCCCTGTTGATATTATTTCATCAACATCACATATTTGATTCGTTGTCGGTGTAGTCAATGAAAATATATCCAGTCCAAAATTATATAATGAATCTCCCATTATCCAGATTTGACCGACCTCCAAAGGTTGCCCGAACTCCCTTGAATCACTTGATCCTAGAAGTTCAACCCATTTATTTATAATAAATTCCAGAGCTGGATTTTCATCGCTTGTGAATGACCACGCCCATAAGGTATTTATAATATCAACTCTTGTTTTATCTATCCCATAGTCTTTATAATATTCTATGACTTGAACATCATAAGCACTTGATAATAATGTCATTGCAAATTCTGTTAAATCTTCAACGGTTGCCTGTACGAATCCAGGCCGAACTGTTATTGTTGCTGTGATATTTTCTGCCTGATAGTTAGGATCATTAACTATAATAGGCATGAGTCCAAATTGTGTTTTACTTTGTACATAAGTTGAAACGGTTGTTTTTAATCCAGCCGAAGGACTGCCACCCCCAGAAGGCACAACATATATCGTAGCCGTTCCAAGTGAAGGGACACTGTACGTCTTTACAACATTAGAGCTGGCTTGTCTTGCCGAAAGGTTAAGATCCTCAACCGACCACACAATATTTTTTGCTCTAATATTTGTTTGAGAATTTTCTATTATACTTGTAATGCTTTCTGCTGCCGACCCGATGACACTTGCTGCATTTGTGACCTCTTTTATATCAGTATCATTACCAACATTAACTATAATTTTGCCGGCGTTTAATGCGCCTTGAAGTCCTTGTGTAACTGCAAAAGTTGCTGATACACTATCATTATTTGAAGGTAGTTTACCAAAAGTCCCATCCCCAAAACGAACACGACATTTACCATTAGATTGATAGATCAATTTATAATGTTCATCGGTTGAAATACTATTGTCAAAGTTGTCAACCTGTGTCCATTGAACAGAATCAATTTTTAATATAAAAGTATCTTTGAGAATATTTTCATAACTGTTTAATCTAATTTCATAGTAAGGAATTACGCTTGAAATGCTGTCAAAAGATAAGTCTGTATAAGTTGACTTCTGTTTAAAGTCTGCTATAATTGTATCAGTCCCACCAGAAGAAGCATTCGCAATCAACTCAAAAATAATCATGCCTCCGTTAACGTCTGAGATACCCCCTACCTGATAACCAGCCGTCAATGTTTTTGCCATCGCTGAATTTAGAGTAATAGTCATTTCAACGATACCGCCATCGGATTCAATTGGAGAATATGCACAACGATCGCCAAATGAGTATGCACTTTCTTTCGTTATCGGATTCATTATATCGTTCGCTATATTGTTTGTTAATTCCGATCCAGCATCGAACAACCCTGCTAATTCAGAAAATAACCAGTCTGGTTGTGTTGGGTATTTTGCTTTATATTGATTATATACATCCAGATAAGATCTTGCATTATGTTTATAAGTTGACATTTATCATTTCCTGTGAGTTTATGTTTGATAATGTTCTATAGTAAATTGTCAAGTTTGATCCTTCAACAACGATATCATTATAACCGATAACGATAAACGGCTTGAATTTTTTCATTACATTTAATTTGTATATCTCTTCTATTAACCAGACCTTAAATAATGTTGTGTTTAGATATTGTGATTGTTCAAAGAATGTAATATTACAACCCAGCGACCTGGAGAAAGTCATTGTCTCTTTTATCTGCAATATTATAGTCAAAATATCATGCATAATTTCATCATTAGACATTCCATCTTTATAGTTTGTGAAAAATGTTAGACTTGCTATTTGATTTTCTTTTCTCATTTATTCACCTTTAATCTTTGTAGATAAATGTCCGGTTGGCATCACACCTGTTGGCGTTGGTGGGCTGGAAGGGAGTGTTGGTGCAGAAGAAATATGAGTATGAGTATTAAATGTTGTATTTATAAAAGTAGCCAACCATGTATTAAAAACATCACCAAATAAAAATGACTCACTAGCCCCAGATGATCCGATTTTCAGGACTCCATTATCCACAATCAGGTCAAATCCTGCCATAGGTACTTTCATTTTCAGGTTCGTTGTTGCTGTTATACCACCCGTACAATCTACAATACCAGTATAAAACCATCGTTGTTCTGTATCGATAGTAGGTTCAATTAGCACTTGATCATCAATATTTAATTGGATATATGGGAAGGTTAGTCCGTACCTGCAATACAATAAATTTTCACCTGTAAAACCAATTTCTTGACACTCACAAAAACAGGCCAGATTATCATATGTTGTATCGCCTAACGATGTCATCTTGGCTTTGACTGCTACTGGATCGATTATTTTTATTTTAGCTATATATTTCATTTCAAAACATCCGATAATTTCAGTTTGGTTTGTAGCATTCCGCTGCTCAATGAATGTGTTACTTTATTGATATTAAATATTTTACCATGTTCCGTTATCCAGCTTGGTAAATAACTTTTGCTTTCTTCATCATATAAGTTGCCGGATTCTAAAACTGCTTTTCTGGGAGGCCTTAACGCCGGATCCCCTATGTTTAATGAGATATCCAGGTCCCAACCACCTGATAAATAACTACTTACATTTGATTTATGTTTGTTCGTCCTTCTTGTTTTCTGTCCATGGGTAACAGGCACGAAGTATTCTTTTAATACTGAAAGCTGTTTATTCGCTTCGGTTGTCGCTGCCAGCATGGTTATTTTTAACCACAAATTAGGGTTCTCTTTAGTTTTTCGTAAGGTTTCAGGTGACACTTTCCAGTATTGCCCTAGGGCTTCGATTGCAAAGTCCTCTGGTGCTTGCGGTTTAGTGACTACTTCATCCCCACCCTTTGCCCCAGCCGATGATCCATCACTCCCTTTCCCTTTGGTAGTTTTCTTTTTCCATGAAATATTAGATACATTGTTCGTGTTGATTCTGAAATCCAGATTATAATTTGATGAGTGTGCTTTTTCAGAGTCTACAAAATATAATGTATTACCATCAATCCAGCACAGACAATCCCATCGAAGGGCTTGTTCTTGCAAAAATTGCATATCAGTTTTGTTCTTTTGGATCGGTACATAACGCTGTGATAACGACAAATTGTCGTCTATATCGATGTATGGAATCAATCCAAAATTACTTGCTACCATGGCAACAACCGCAGGCTTGGTGTTTACTTTAAATGTTCTATTTTTGGCAGATTTGCTCATATCCAAAGACTTGTTATCTATTGCTTTAATTGACATAGACAAAACATCAGACATGCTGCCATCAGGAGGTGATATTATTTTTGCAGTAATCATGTCAATCATGGCTAAACGATCCCAACCAAATTTGACATTAACTATCGATCCAGCATCAAAAAACGTTTCAATAAAGCAGTTAGATGATAGCTGAATCTGTAAATTTGCTGGGGTACTCACGCCATAATCAATAGATATAGATTCAATAAATTGACTGTATTCAGTCGTTAGATCAACTCCATTAACCGATATTTCATATAACGGCGTATCTGATTTTGTTGGTAAAGTTGCCATTATGCTTTAGGAACCTTGATTTTTTTTAGTACATTCATGTCGCCCCGACATTCCATAAAATCAATAAAATTTAAGTCTAAAATCTTATATAAATATAATTCACTTTGTAGAAATTTATAAGCTATATGATCTAAGTCCAGGGGGCTGTCCAATTCTATCTCTGAATATTCAACATCTCTATCGATTTCACGGTACATCTTTTGACCGGTTGAACTATTTACTTCAACATCATTCCATCTAAACATTGCTTGACCTCAATAATGACTGTCCGCTCGCAACTAATGCAGCGACCTTCATCGCATATTTATTAGCCTTATTAAAAATGTTATCTTCATCTAATGACAACGATATATCTATGACTGCTTTTCTGGGTATACCTAAACTGCCAGTCAAATTATTCTGTAAAAAATTCATTGTTTTAATTTGTATATCTTCTATTATGAAAATAGATGGGATAAAGTTACCTGTCCCGTATCCAAATAATATTTTTGCTGGTGGATATGATCCGTTTATATCCAAGATATTTGACCATGTTGGGGATGGTTCACGTAACGCCTTAAAATAATTAACATCATTTAACACTCCTAAATCGGTATTGCCATCCGGTTCAACTATAGTTAATTGAAAAGATATTGTTTCATTTTCACTTCCTGTATAGAATGCTTTTTTGTTGGAATTTCCAACATTCGGCGCATAAAAGAAGTTAATAGACTTACCACTATCAACCTCAGCCGGGTTACTCCTGAAAAAATATGGTAAGTAATTTGTCATATTTATAATGTAGCCGTATGCAGTTATCATGAAGCTATCCTGTATTGTTGATCTGGTTGGCCTGTAAAGTCAAACGGATTTTGAATAAACCCACCAATCGAAGCTGTTTTGTGAACGGTGTTATTCTTTATCTGCTTGTTGTCATTTGATATCGTTGTATTATTGTTGATATTATTTATATTTGAAACGTTACTTGATAGCTGATTAGACGATCCTTTTTGAACTCGATTAACTTTCTTTATAGCTGCTTTATCGGTCTCGTCTTTGCCGTTTCCAAACCAGTTCATCGGGTTGAGTTTCTTCAATAGATTCCCCGACATTGAATAGAGATTTTTAAAAGCCTTTGTTACCCAATTTGAAATAGAATTAGCTATAGATTTTCCCCACTCAACTATAGTAAAGAAAATTATTTTAATTTTAGTGATGTTACCAGATATCCAGTTACTTACCCAGTTAAAAAATGCACGAAGTCCAGTTATAGTATACAAAACACTAACTATTTTCATAATAAGATCTGAAATAGATCCGACAATCCAAGCAGTTATTTTTAATACTGTTTTAATCACAAAACCAGCTATTTTAAAAACTGGCATTAAAAACTTGAATAACTCCCATACAGGTTGAAGAAGTTTTAATACAATATACCCGACCG
>Ga0209345_10002906_pt1 | contig 18223 bp, 37 predicted proteins | sample Cruoilmetagenom7_FD_187294 | JGI IMG/M metagenome (GOLD analysis project Ga0209345, IMG submission 187294) | Oil polluted marine microbial communities from Coal Oil Point, Santa Barbara, California, USA - Sample 7 (SPAdes) (version 2) | ecosystem: Environmental > Aquatic > Marine > Oil seeps ...
ATCCGATTTCCATCTTGGGGAAATTGTCATACCGGAAGAAATCAATGACTTGAACTGCTACAACCTGGAGATCTTGGAACATAGGCTCGGGAAACTTGTGGAGGATGTACAGAAGATAACAATGAGAGCATTAAGCGGATACCGGTTACAAACTCTCCACGTCCCCCTCCTTGGCGACATTGTCTCGGGAGCCATCCATGAAGAACTTGTTGAGACTAATGAGTTTGTGGCAGTGGATATGTGTCTGCACGCCCAAAGGGTAATAGTAGAGACACTATTAAGGCTCCATGAGATTTTCCCAAAGATTAATGTGTATTCAGTTTCTGGGAACCACGGGAGACTCACCGAAAAGATGAGGTTTAAACGTGGGTGGAACAACTGGGATTATCTTGTTGCCCAACAAGTGAAAATCCAGATTATGCATTCTGATAGGGCAGATAATTTCACATTCGATGTACCAAAAACCACAATAATGTCAAAAAGGATAGGGCAGCACAACTTTATGTTTGAACACGGTCATGGGATCCGGATGTACAATGGCATACCCTACTATGGTATAAACCGATATGCAACAGATAACCAGGTGTCCCTTTTAGATTCCCATAGGCCAACCATAGACCACTTTGTCATCGGGCACTTTCACCAGTCTGCAAAAATACCCATAAGTGGCGCCAGTTTCTTTATGAATGGGAGCCTTATTGGAACCAATGAATATGCCAGAAACAAACTTCATAAGTCTGCAAACCCATCAGTATGGTTTTTTGGGATAGTCCCAAGACAGAAAGGCAGGATCTCTTTTATGTATGAGCTTAATGAGCTTAATGAAGGGGAAAAGCATTTGTGGAAGTGAGTATATGACAAAAAAGCTGTGTAAAGTCGAGACCCATTTGGTGATTTGGTTTGCTGCAATCGCCTTTTTATTTATAACAGTTGGTATAGGAAACATCATGTATGATGAGTTGGGTATAGCAGGCGTTGCATTTGTCAGAGGCCTAACAGCATTTTTTATGGGACTCCTTGGGTTTATGACAGTGTTTATTTTGTTTGGTGGGAAGTGACATAATGGAAACATTACTTGGGGTCGGCTGCTGTACAATCATTGTGCTCATGGTAGTAGCCTTTATATTTGTGCCAGAACAGTTGGATGTTCTATTCGCCCAGGTCATTTCTGTTTTTGTGATAGGACCTTTGGTGTTTTTAATGGTGTGTAAGGCTATTGTGTATAGGGAAGACCACGAGGAAATTGTGTATAAACCATGAAGACAATTACCAAGCTTGTTCTTTGGGTAGGTGTGGTGGTGTTTTCCTACCCCTTGTTGTTCTACTCTTCTATCTCATCTGGTGCTTGGATGGTAGTATTGGCAAAAATGACCATGATGATAACGCACAGTGGGTTTTGTTACACAGTGACAATATTGCCAACGAAACAAGGGAAAACTATATAAGGGTTGGGCCTAATATGTGTATGGGATGATAAAATGAAGAACAATACAGTGGATAATAAAATTGAAAATGTTATAGACAATGTTTACAGGGGAAATGTTATAGACAACACAGTGGACAATGTTTACAGAGGTGATGAAGAATGATTACATTACTGTATATAATGGGAGTGGTAACATTGTTATTGGGAATGGCAACTCATCTGCTATCATCTTGGGTAGCCGAGGGTAAAGTGACATTTATAATTATGGTGATAGGTGTGGTACTGATGGTAGCCGACAGAGTTAGTAATGAGCTTATGGAGGATTAAAATGAAAGAAGCACAATTTTTTGCATTATTAGCATTTTTAGAAAAAAAAGGGTATTTAAACAAGAGGGTAAAATATAGTGACGGTGATTGCATCTCGTTCACTGCTTCTTTCTTAACACTATTCACCAGTGATACACAAAAAACACCCAAAGACTATAATCTATTTATTAAGCCCAAATCAATGTCTTCATCTGCTCTAAAATTTTTAGTGAATAACTTTAACACGAGGATTTTTGATAGTGAGTTGGTGATAAAATGAAAGAAACAACACCATTAATTATATTCGGAATTGTAACTATATGTTTAATAGGCTTAGCCATATCAGGTAAAATACCAGCCGGAATAGCATTTTTGGCAATATTGTTTGGTGCGGGGCTGGGACGGATGCTGTCGTTAAATATGAGGTGATAAAATGAAAGTAGGCACACAAACACATAAAATATGTGCATTAATATTGGTTTTTATTCTATCTGTGGTTTTTGCAATCTTAGGAGGCATGACCTTTGAATATAACTGTGTTGGGGTTTTGTCAGCATCATGTTTTTTTATGTTGTCCATCATACATGCATTCGTAGCAGTGCTTACCCTTGATGACTTGGCGACTATATATGAAAGGAAAGGAGGTGAAAAAAATGAGTGATCTTATTACAATGGCAATATATATAATGGCCTATCTTGTGGTCATAGGTTTGGTAGGGTTGGGTGTAACTGGTCGGATACAACACGTTGATGTGATACAAACGATTTTGTTGGTGGATCTTGTTATGATAATATGGGATAAATGTAGAAAAAAAGAGTAAGAGTGAGGTGGTAAAATGATATGCAGAAATTGCCTCAGGAGATTTGTCGATTCACATGGTCTGGGTGGATTTTTTGGTTTATGCCAAAAGTGTAGGGAAGAAGACAGACGAAAATATGAAGCACGTTATTGGGGGTGAAAATTAGTCACCCAACTTTTCTTACTCTAAATGGGTGGATTAATATAGGGGGAAGTGGTATATAAGGTTGTATGGGGTTTGTAGTAAGCATTTTAATATAAAAGGAGGTTTTAGATTTTGGTGCTAAAACACCCAAAACTATATAGGGGTATAACCCATATGTAGTATAGAGACAAAAAAATGAAAAATATTACATCATTTACTGATATTAATAAATTAAATTTGAGTTGGGAAGAAAAAGATTTACCAGAAAAAATCAGAACAAAACATGTTCATAGATTGCACCCATATTTGGGTAAGTTTATTCCCCAATTGGTAGAAATATTTCTAAGAAAATACGAGCCAAAAACAGTATATGATCCGTTCTCTGGCTCTGGCACCACTTTGGTTGAAGCTAAAAGTTTAGGCATCAACTCTGTTGGATGCGATATTTCCGAATTTAATGTTTTGTTATCCAAGGTTAAGACAGATGATTATGACATCCAATTATTGGAAAAAGAAGTAACGGATATTGTAAAACAGTTTAAAATCAGGAATGGAAATACATTGCACCGAAGTCCCATTCTTACAACCGATAACGAATATCTGAATACATGGTTTGCACCCACAGCACTTCATGAACTCCTTTTATACCAATCACTTATTGAAAATTACGAATATCAGGACGTTTTAAAAATAATTCTTTCCCGCTCTGCACGTTCAGCCAGACTTACGAAACATTTTGATTTGGATTTTCCCAAAAAGCCACAAACAGAACCATATGATTGTTACAAGCATAGTAGGGTTTGTAAGCCAGTTGAAATTGCTTCAAAATTCCTTACAAGGTATAGCTATGATGCCCTAAAACGGATTAAGGAATTTTCAGAAGTTAAAAAATATGTTAGTGTGGATTTATTTTGTCATGATTCAAGAACCGTCAAAATTCCCAAATTTGACTTGTTGTTTACATCTCCACCTTATCTGGGCCTTATAAATTATCATGAACAACACAGGTACGCTTATGAATTGTTAGGGCTAACATCTAAAGACGATAAAGAAATTGGTCCTGCATTCAAAGGACAGTCGAAAAAAGCGAGGGACGATTACACAACGAAAATATATGAGGTTTTTAAAAATTCAATCAAATATATGTGTGATGGGGGGCGAATGATAATAGTTATTGCAGATAAACACAACCTTTATTCTTTGATCAGAGAGGATTTGGGAATTATAGAAGAACATAAGGTTTTAAGACAAGTTAACAATAGATCAGGATGTAGAAATTCTTCTTTTTATGAAAATATTTTAGTGTGGAAAATGTAATTGTATACCAAAAAGCCACCTTTACTGATGAAGTGTGGGTTTCGTGTTGCTTATTACGGTGACAGATTGTGTATTACTGAAAAGAGGTAACAAAAATGGAGTATGGCGAATCACCAGTATTACAAGTTGGATATATCCGGACATCTTTGGACAGAATTAATGTGGCCAACCAGATGAAGCAACTTAATGACCTGGGAATCCCCGATGAATTGATTTTTGTGGATGCTGCGAGATCCGGGGCCACAAGTGCTCTTGAAAGGAAAGGGTTTGGGAAAATGATAGAATTCCTTAGGTACAACAAGGACCCTGCCCAGGATGCCATTGTGTACACCACAGAGATATCGAGGGTAGGTAGGGGTTTCAGGGATACATTCACTACCATTATAGCTCTGGATGAGGAAGGTATCCTTGTGCATTCACTGTCCCCAAATGAGTCATGGCTTAACACTACAGAACGGAAAATGAGAGATCTACTCCTGGCAATCTTCGCATGGGTAGCACAGATGGAACGGGAAACTCTCAGGGAAAGAACAAGGCAAGGAATGAAGAGGGCCCAGGCTGAAGGCGCACAACTGGGTAGACCCAAGAGGGAAATTCCCTGGGGTGACATAGATGAGATGAGATGGAAGGGGTTGCCCTGGACTAACATAGCAAGGATACTTGATATCCCTTATGCTACCCTCATGAAGAAGAAGAGGGAAAGGGAATTGGAAATGGCTAAGCAGGGGTTATAGGGAAAACTATATAAGGCTATAACCTAAGGATACTATGGGATGATAAAAATGATAACAAAACAAGAAATAATAAAAGAAATTTCACAGCTTTCTACTGTAACAAGGAATGAATGGGTAAAGATTTATCTTAAAGAAAATAGGGGAAAGCAACTAAATGATGAAGAGCTTAAACAAGCTCTGCGGTTTTGGATGAGTAGTACGTGTAGAGCCAGCAATAAAACGAGGGCGAGAGATGATCTTAATCAAGTTAATATATACACGGAAAAAGTATATGGATTTAGATTCGGCCCCAATTTAGTTGAATTTAAAAATCTCTTCAATAAGATCTCAAATGAACCAGCGGAAAAAGAAAAGAAAGATGAAGAGGAAAGCCCGATGCAAAAACTTTTCGGTTGAGATGACCAACATGGAAACACAAAAGTTAAAAAACGCAAGAGAGGTCTTGGAAACACTGAAAATGGCATACATTACAGAAGAGATAAAGGCAGGAAAGGACATAAGACACACTATCATGAAGTTGTGGTGATAAAGAATGACAAAAGAAATCTACATAGATGGTGGGTGCAAACCCAACCCTGGAATGATGAGGATTGCTATATGTATCCCTGAACTTGGTTTGGAATTCACTAAGGATGATCTGGGAAAAGGCACCGCAAACAGAGCCGAATATCTTTCTTTGATCTATGCTTTAAAATTGGTTAAAGATAGAGAGGGTTCGATAATCTTCTACACAGATTCGCAATTGGTCTGGGGGCAAATGACACAAGGGTGGAAGGTTAATAAGAATTTGGATCTCTTTAAAGAAGCAATGTCATTATTTGAGCATGACCACATGAAGATTGTGAAAATACCCAGAAATCTAAATGAAGCGGGTAAGTTATTGGAGTGATGGGAATGAATAGGGCCGAAGTTTTAAAAGCATTAAATATAATCAGTAAAGCGAAATACAAGACAAAGGTTACAGATTGGATGATAGAGTCTTACACAGATTTTCCTGATGTTTTATATATCGTGTTTGTGGGGGATTGTCTCGGGGGCGAGGTAATTAAAAAGTTCATTGAAGATGGGTTTATGGTTGATATTTATGATTGGTATATGGAGGTGTGTTGAGTGACAAAGAAACACATGAGCTATAGAAAAAAATATAAATCAGGGGAAGTAACACTTTTTCCGTTGGTAGCAAAGTGTAAGCGTAATATGAAGTCAAAAAAGATGTTTAAGCCTAAGGGACGATCGACATGACAGAAAACACAAACGGATCGGTTCTTACAAAAAAAGACATAGAAGACTGTATAAAAAACAAACCCCCCCTTATAGAACACATGGTTGATCCAGAACACCCAAGTAGAAAAATTCACATCAGATGATCACATCAACAAAATGCTCGCCGAGTCGTTTAAGAGGCACGACTTGGCTTACTGGGTGCTGTCAAAATGTTAATGGGACCAAGCTCAATACTCTTCTAATACATCCCCATGCTCCAATGTCAAAGTCTGCCTGATGACCCTGACATAAGTATCCCCAACCCCCAAATGTCTCCTAATCAGTATATCTGAAAACTTGGGTTTCCCTGTAGTCTTATTATGATCTATGTATTTCCCTGGGTTTTTCAGAACCCTCTCCACATAGTCATCTGTGGTGAGCTTGGCTACAGGCTCCTTATCCTTTGGTGTAACCTTCGTCTTCAACTCATCATAAAGGGATGTGGTGAATTCTATTTTCTTTTTTTCATAGGGGGTTATTAAAGCCTTAGACGGCTTATTTATTTCCAGTCTTGTGATCACAGTATCCTTTGAGGCATGCACGTACTTCCTGTAGACTTTCCCATAGCCTGGGTTATTCTGGATGGTCTTGAATTTGGTCAGACACTTATTATTGGTCACCATTATGGTTTCTATTTGGAAATGGGCTAACTGCCTGAGGTGCTTGTCCACCATGTCGAAGGAAGGTAATGTCAGTATGTTAAATGTGTTCCTGTGCCTAAAAGATTGGGCGAGGGCCGACACAGCCTTGTTTATATTCGACATTGATGACCGGTTCGATGCCCCTATCCCTACCTCATCGAATACAATAGCTGTACCTTTCTTTGCATTTTCTATAGCTTTGATGAAACTGACAACATCAAACACAACATTGTCAATGGTGAATTTAGGGTCAAGTCTTTCTGCAATTCTAAGGGACGCCCATGACTTGCCTGAGCCCGTCTCTCCCACAATAATGAGTATGACATTCTTGTTTGCAACATGGACACGATCTGACATGAGTTTTAGGATGTATCCTGTCTTGGCTTTCATATTTCGTCAGAGATCTCCTTGATAAGCCACATTCCATGGCGGGACAGTAACTTCATGAAGATCCCAAGCTTTTTTGTGGAAAATACCACAATATTCATGTCTTCTTCTTTTTCCCTGTATACTTCTTCAAGATCTTGCAATTCATCTTCTGCAATTTCATCAACACTGTCTGCCATAAAGGACCAGAGTATATCAATCATGTTCTTGTAATTGTAAATATTCTGGTTGTTGCCGTTTCCAGATGTCGTTATCACATGGTCACTAAGCCTACTGATGTTATAAAGATGCATGAATATTATGTCAGTGGGTTTGTACCTGTCCTTTATGCTTACAGCAGAACCAAATATGTCTACATCCTCAACTGTGCTTTGTTGTTCTACCATTAGATTGCCCCCTTAACCTTTTTATTATCATTATCGTCATTGCCACATACTTTAACGATATCTGCTGTTTTCTTATACTTAATTCTATCAACCGATCTTAGTGGTATCACATTCACATAACCTTCAATGTCAATACATTCTATAGTGATACCTAAGGCCCCTTTTTCGACTGTGAATTCTTCTGTTATAACATAGGCCCCAAACTCTTTATCGGTTAAATAAATAAGTATTTCATCGTCTTGTACACCTTCTTTCATTAGATTACCCCCTTGATCTTTTTGTTAAGCAGGGGCAGGAGACCAGAATCCCCAAGGATCTTCTGATATGCGTTTATCACGGTCATAATGTTGCATATGTGTTTTCGTCTGTCTTTATCATTCATACGTCTTATATTGGATCTGACAAGGTCCTCATAATGCTCCAGGGTATCTTTCCCATCAACATGAGTATTAACAAGATAATAAAGCCTGAGTAAATCGTGACTTAACTTACGCTGCTTAATATCCATGACCCCTGAATTAACAACAGGGCCAAATGATAGGCTTTGGAATTCGACAACCCTTTCTATGAACATGTCGTAGGCTTCAACCACCAGAGACATAAGGTCCCTGCGTTCTTCCTCATCGTGAATTAAGTTTGTCGATTCCATGTCCCTACCCTATTATCTGATTTGCAACTGCTGCTGCTACAACTACTATTGCCACTGCCACAGCCCCTGTCATGAGAGCTTTAATCCAAGTATCGACACCCTCTCCCATTTTTGCACATCGTTCCTGAACCTTACTGATAAGGTTTAGTACATGGCTTGTACTGTTTGTTGGGGAAAGCAATGACATCATACTGGGATATGTGAAGTATCCGGCAGGAAGCTCATAGTCCTTGAGGAATTCCCTAATCTCACAGAGTTCTTGGAATACTTCTGAGTCTATCTTAGAAGCACTATTTTCAACATTTTGCCAATGCTCATCTTTGAGTATCCAAAAGAGCAGTCTTTCGTCTGTGTAATCTTTGAGGTTCGTATCTGCTGTTAATATATTTCTGATGACTTGAACCGCCATAACCCCTCTGGTAACTACAGCTTCTGGGTATCCTGCCATGTACTGGATAACAGGCACACCATATAAATGTTCAACTGCCTCTGGGTCTCTCTTAGGATCATACATTATTTGTTTCTTGTTACTCATTTTAAAAGTGAACATCCCGACATCATTGAGGCTCGGTATTAATATTTCCATATCACCACCCACAGTGTGCGTCATAACCATCATTCTATGAAGTCTTTTTGCTTTTGCGAAGATTAAAAGTGGTTTCCCATACAGTCTAAGCATGGCTTCACGTATCACAAGGCCACCTAAACCACCTCCTGCCATCGCCATCAAAATCCATAACACCCCAGCTTCAATATATACAATTCCCATGTTTATTTCCTCCTTACTCTAAATCTTTCTGGTTTCCTACTTTCAAATCTCCCAACCCGCTGCTCTGATGATATATGTTGTGTGTTCTGCTGTGTCCTCTCGAACCCGCCACGTGACCTGAACACCGTAGGATAATACCCAGAGCGTATCAGCTCAATCAACACAACAAGATCATTTGTAGCAGTGTCATATGCATCCAAAGACAGATAAAACAGTTCTAACGCTATCTCCAGATTTGCAAAAGCCACAAAAATCTCTTTCTTATCTGCATAATTTGACACAATATTCTTTTTTGAGTAGTATGTAGTTATGATGCTGTATAGCTTTGTGCGTGCCCTGGGAGTAATTTCAGGTATCTGTCTTAATCTTTCAATCAGAAATTCACCATGTTCATCTATGAGCATGTCACGCTGAAGCTTGTACCTCTCATCTTCAAAGGTGTTTAGTTCAGTTGGCATATTACCTAATGCCTCATTATCAAAGGTTATATCATTGTCGCCTTGATCATCGTCATCTCTCATCATTATAATAGAAATTTGAAATGCTGGGGGTTTAAATGTATCGATATAGAAAGAGTTAAGTAGTATGACTGCCATATATTAGTGTAGCCGGGAAGGATCTATTGTTTCTGTCTAATTCAATCATGTATTCACCACCCTTCCCGGCACATCCCCCGGAACTCTTAGAAGGGGAGGTTACAAACAATGGAAGAACAAGAGTTGGATAAGTTAAAGCTTAAAATATCACGTGAAGCCCTGAGAGATAAAGAGTGTGGAGGATGCAGTTTTGTCACTGAATGTGAAAACCATAATAACACATTTGGAATAACGCTGTGTTTAGAAATGATGAATGATCTCGATGATATGTCGGAACTTTTTTAGTATCCTAAACTTAAACTTCTACTCATGAAAAAGAGAGATTATAAGAAGGGTGAAAAGGAAGCCCTTAGGAAATACAAGAAAGGACAGAAACGCTTAGATGCCTCAAAGAAACGACTTGGAAAAGCAAAGGCAGCAAGGAAAAAGGTGGAACTTAAATATAGCATAGGTAAAGTGAATAGCACATCCACCAAAGCGTTTGAAAGATACATTAAGACTCAAACACGGGCTCCGAAAATAATGCTCAAAAAATAAGAAGGGTGTGGAAACTTTTTTAATCCCCCAACCCTAAACTTCTACTCATGAAACGAAAACAAAAAGCACGTGTAACAGTTGAAAAGAAAGAGAAGGGGAAAGGCTACAATATAAATGTTGGGGGCCGGAAAAGGACTGGGGCATTGACAAAGCGCACCGCTGAAATTAAAGCCAAAAGAATTAGAGACAAAAGGGCCAAATAGTAAAAGGTCCAAGGAGTTTAAAGACATGAAACACCCTGAAGCAAAGAAAAACGAAGAATTTGTTGGGAATACAGCCTTTATACATGATTATCTGCGGGGGTTCAAAACAGCCAGATTGGGTAAAACAGCGTACGATATCGATGGTAAAAAGATGCCATATAGCAAACTACGTCCGTTATTCATCGGGAAAAGTGAATATGGAAAATATGATAGAGTAATGATGGCTCGGATGCATGCACCATATAAAAAGACATATAAATATGAACCACCCAAACCACGTGTAACTATTAAAAAAACAGGGAAAGGTTATGTCGTTAACGTTGGTGGAAAGGAAAAAGCCAGAGTAGCAACGAAACGTTTGGCCAAATTAAAAGCAGAAAGAGTTAGAGACAAACTGGTTAAAAAACATAGGTTGTATTGAGGACTAAAAGGTAAAAGGTGATAGATATGCCGAAACGATACAAATCTAAATCAATCCCAGAACTGAAGAAGGAGATAAAGGAAAAAAAAGCAAGATATAAAAAAATGTGTGAAACGTACACATCGTATGAAACGTTAACTGAAGACACTCTGAAAAGAATACACCTTAGGGATAGAATTAAAGCTTTAGAAGGTGATTTGAGACGTCGGGAAAGGGCTAAGAGGTAAACGGTGAATGAAGAGATCAGGATATGCAAATGTGTTGAAAGACCACAAAAGTATTGGGAGGCGTGTGATATATATTAAAAACGACCAATATTACATACGCTATAAAAATCAAAACAGAAAAGTGTATTCAGTGGATAGACAAACTGTCACACTTGACAAACCTTATAACATGAGGTCGTAAGGGCTAAAAAGTAAAAAGCCCTTCTACTTTTTTAAATGATATAGGAAAGAGTGTTTTGACGACTTGGGGTATTAGAAAACTATGACCAAGGTAGAAAAGAAAGCCACAATAGCAAAAGTATATTCTGCGATAATAGAAGGCGTCGAGATTGAGATATTCATATATTTTAGCTTAAAGGTTTATGACACCCCATACATTGTCAAAAATCAGTTTGTCCCACCATACACAAGTTCTTTTGCGAAAGAATATGGTGATCTTTTTATATGGAGGATTCAGACTGTGTTTGGGGCCTTGGCCTAATCAACCAGTGACTTTAGTTATACCACCATGTTCCAGATTTCTTAAAATGTTTTATTGTCTTTTTTAGTGACGTAATAGCCTCTGCTTTTGTGTTCCCGGTACCTAAGCATTCCTTTGAAAAGCCAGGGACATAAGCCCACATATACCGGTTTTATATTTAAAAGTCACTTTCCTGCCATCGACCATTTCTGGTTTATATGTGTGTTTTACTTTGGGCATTTTTGTCATCTCTTATTATACTACTTCTTTGACTTAAATATTACCGTAAACATCACATCTTATACAAGTTCATTTCTTTTTTTGCAGCTCTCAGAGCTGCTGCTTTTGTATCACCACATCCCAATGGGAGTTTTGAAACACTTGGTATTTTCGCCCATACACGACCCATTTCATATTCAAAAGTTATTTTCTTACCCTTATACATAACCGGTTCATACGCTCGTTTTGATTTCGACATTTTTATCATCTCCTATATTATTTATTACCACCAAATAACACGAGACACAAACACCTTATTTTTTCTGCCTTCAGGTGTGCTTATTTTCTCTGATTGTATGCGATGGCCCGTGTACTGCCTAAAGGTGTATTTATATTTTTTACTTTTATTTAGTCTTTTCAACTGTTGAACATCTGACGCTATCCTATTTGCTTGGCGTTTACCTTTAACTGCACTTTGGTATTGTTTTACCAATTGTCCTACAGTCATTCCTTTTGTGGATACATAAACAACGAAATTTCTTCCATATTGCTGCATATATAATACTTATGTCACTTCTTAGACTTAAATATTACTGTAAACATTCCCGCAATTGCCAATATCATAAAGATCATTGCAGCATATTCGTATTCTGGTGGGAGATACCCAAAGGTAAATGACCCAATCAACATTCCCAAGATCGCTGGGATAACCGCACTCTCCGTTCTAACCCAAATCATAAGGATAGGTATACCAAAGCATACAAAGTAAAAGAAGTTCCCCAAAAGGTCCGTATATGAAATGCTTATGCCTGTGACAATCTGCTCTACTGAAAATGTACCATTGTTCTGTATGACGTCCATTGCCCCAGGATCTGTATATGTGATATCATCTGTGGCAGTAGGCCTGTCAAATTGGTATATGACTGTGAGGGTTGTATTTACAAAAGTGGCTTCACTTGACATATTAACCCAGTGTGGCCCTATATTATCGAAGACATGTGTGCAATTCTGTGTTGCATATGTGTCCCCGTCATCAAAGGTCCATAGGTAATCCACGGTCGCATCACTGACGAATGAATAGCTCAAATAGTCTGTGGAAGATTTTGTATATGAGACCGTGGTGACTGAAGCATCTACAAGGGGACAGAAGCACAGTAGGACAATTAAAATTATGGGTAGAATTATCTGTTTCATTCTGTCCTATTTTCCACCGTTCATTTAGTCCCGCCTTCCAACTACACGTCCTTCCCTTATTACCAACGCTGCCTTCGCTCTCTTCTGCACTATTTTTGGGATATCGGTTCTACGCATATTAGAGACATAATTTGGATGGATGCATATACCACCCTTAGACAACTCCAATAATACTCTTGCCGCATAATCTCGTGAGTCAAATTTATTTGCTGGTATTATTTTTCCTTTCATAGTGTTAGCTCCTTATACATATACATATTTACTTCTGAACAATATTAAATCTTCCCATCATTCTACCCCCGTAAAGTATCTGTTTGTGATCCATTGCACAATGAACAATCCCAGCACCAAATCTATCCCAAGGTTAACTATGGCAGCAATTGTATTAGGCACACCCATCTCCACCAACCATGGATATATAAACAATGCCCTGAACACAGTATCCTTCAAGAACCTAAAGGCAAAGACGACAGAGCCAAACAATCCCACCCCCAAAGGATCATGGGAAGTTTCCTCAGTCACATTAAGGATAATTGCAGTATCAGCAGTTTCCAATGTACTATTCATCTCGGGCATTTCAGTCCCAAAGATGTTTAAGGACGCCACTAATCCTATCGCCGCTGACACAAATATCATATACATTGCGATGTCAATTGCCTTTGCCATTTAAAACGCCTCGTTTTCCCTTGCTCTCATATAAAGCATAATTGCTAAAACTAATGCTGTGACACATACAGTCTTTGTTGTTGTGTCATCTACTATTGTGAACCATCCTGCCCAATTAAGTATTAATGCAAACATGGGAAGGACTATCCCACCATAAGGGACTGTAATGGTCCCGAAAATTGCTCCAAGCAAAATCAAGAATGCTATTCCCATAATGCTTTTGGTATAATCAGTGAATGCGCTGTCCTCTCCCAAGTCCCAAGGAAACACAACAACCTTTTTAACAGACAGCTTATCGTCATATCCCACATAGTCACAGTGGAATCCAACATAGAAAGACGCCCCCAAACTCTTATCCACAACAATACTGATGTTTCCATTTGAGTTTTCCAGATTGACATCACTACTATTATTCACAAAGGTGTAAAGGTTGGATGAGCCATTCCCGGTGTCCACAAATGTCAGGTTGATGTAAGCATGGGTGGAATTAATCAGATCTGTTGCAACTGTGAAGTTCACAAAGTCATACCAGTTTTCGGTGTCTTGGGGAGGTGCTTGATCAAGGAGATCAAAGAAGATAATGTATTCATTATAAACCGGCATCAGAGTTATTGTTTTTGTGTGCTCTGTGTGCGTCATCACAATTGTGTAATACCTATTCTGTATCATCTCAAAACCGACAACACCATCTGTACCTGTCAAATTGTAAGTTTCCCCTGTACTCACATTAACCCCTTCTATTCCCCTCCAATACCAGTTCACAACTTTGATGGCCACATAATGCCTTTCAAATTTAGCTCCTGCTCCCTCAGTTTGTTGCATAAATACAGTAATGGTAGCATCGGCATCCACATATGCAGTTTTTGTTGTGGCATAGTAACCAGAAGCATTCACAGCAATTTCTACCCATCCATATTCAATGTCTGCAAAAATCGCAGCACCCGCAACAGAACCTTTAAGTACCCCATCTATGGTCGCTGAAAAATTGTTTATAGGAACACCCGTCTCTATGTTATTACACTGTATCGTGATGACATATTTCGGATTCATTTCAAAGTCTTGTATTGTGAAGTCCGGAGTAACAACTACAACTGCTTCTATGGAAGATGTGTCAAACCCTTCTGCTGTAACATAAACGTCATAAGTGTCATTAGATAACCCATCGAATATATAGAAGCCAGAGGAACTTGTTGTGGTGGTTGTGCTGTAACTACCATTAGACAAGTAAACGGTGGCGTCCTCCAAAGGCATATTATAAGGAAGTGATGTGACAGACCCTGCAACAGAACCATTATCATAGGTCATACTCAATGGCATCATATGCATGTTGATGTTGTAAGTAGACGCATATTCAAATGACACTGTGAAATTATTGGGGTGGTATCCTGCTGCTGTAACTGTTACATTATACGAACCCACTGGCATCCCAGAGATGGTATATGCCCCCGATGACCCAGATGTATCATTATATGGACCAACCACAATTTCTGCGCCTTCAATACCGGTTGAGTTTGTCAGGTCAGAGATGATCCCGTACATATCAGAGGTTGCTGTATCCTCAAAAATAGTGTCAGAGTAGGTATTGTTATACCCATCAACACAATACAAGAAAATTGGTGCTTCCCCAACTATGACTGATTCATTAAGAGTAGATGAACCATTAAGATAAACTGTTGATGCTGTTGAGATTTTCCAGAAACTTTCATAAGTGGTGTTGTCTATTGTTTTTGTGATATTGACACGGTAGAATCCTCCATACGTTTCACCAAGATAATCATTTTGAAATTCGGAAGTGTGAACGACCGTATAATCATAAGGGATAGTTCGGGCTTCTAGATCGGTCATAAACTTTAAACCGAGTTCATCGTCACTAGATTGTGCATAATATCCTGACCAATGAAAAACTGCATTTATACCCAACTCAGTGTCATTAAATTCAACGGTTGTTGTTAAATCCCCTGTCCTTGCACCTATATCCCATGTGTACAGGTATATATATAATGAAAAATTACCCTCTTCTACATTTTTCCCGAAACCGATAGAACCCGTTCCTATTGTGTCTGCCCCGTCCTTTACAACCAGATTGGTTTGCGATGATAAGGCTCCAGTGGTAAAGCTAGCACCCGTAATTGGGATGTTTTCTATTTTAATGGATTGTAAATTTTTGTAATAACCAACATCATAAAAATACAGATAATCAATTAATTGCCCGTCGTAATGAACCATGTCATAATCAAATTTTTCCGTATACCCAGTGGATGCTATAAATGATCCACCTTCTTCAGCAGCAGAAACATTACCAGCAGCCAAGAGAGTGAAGACAAGGAGCAAGGTCATGACCATCCCAAGCTTCTGTCTAATAGTCCTCATACTCGTCCCTCCTGGTATACAACAACTGATGCACCATTGTCACTGCCACAAAAACTATTCCCGAAGCAGCAAGGGCGTAAGGCACCCAGTATCCAGTGTTCACCATGCGTTTTGTCGCTATCATTGTGCCTTCGTAATTTGCATTTGAGATATCAAAGTGTTCATCTGATGTATCGGTTATAACATCCATAGTTATTCCTAAGAAAAGTGCAAAAATAAACCCCAGAAATACTGCCAATATTAAATATACAAATGCAGATACTAATTCAGACATATCGTCTGCCACCTCCTTGAATGGCTTTCATAATGCCCCAAAAGCTTATTGCCATGACAACAATAAAAGGCAGCAAAGTATATATACTCAGCATGTCGTTTGCTGTGTCGGTAGTCTGTTGCGTGAAGTCATACATGTCATCTGTGACTTCTGCCGTCTCGGATAGCCCAAAGCTAAAGGCCGCAAAGAATAGGCCAAAAATGGCGATGGCTACAAAGAATATCATGATGTCATATGCAATAAAGTTTAATCTTTTTGGTAGTTGTTCCATATTATTTCCCCAACAATTCTTCTATTGTTGCTATTTTATGTTTTTCAAACCATGCCTCTGGGTCATATTCCTTTGCTTTTTCCTCGAATTCCCTGAGCTTTTCTTCATATTTCTTTTTTTGTTTCTTAGTAGTTCGTGTGAGTGGTTTTTTAATGGTGATGGGTGGTGACCTTCTTATTAGTTGTTTTTGTGGTGTTCTAACAATCTTTGTTTTTGGTCTTACTACGGGTGATGTTCGTCTGGATATAATGGGTTCTTCACGTAATCTTGGTATTACTGTTGAGATGACGGGCGCACGTCTTGTCGCTTTTTCGTCTCTTGTATCTCTGCCTGTAATGTCGTCAATGACCCTGCCGAAGTTAGCCATTTGCCTACGTTGTTCACGCTGTAAATCTTCAATCCTTCTTGTTGGGACTGGTGTTAAAAGAGGTAACCCTCTATGTGGAACTTGAACCACTGCCCCTCGTCTTGCTTCCCTTGCGGTTTTTACTAATGTGCTTGGTATAGAAGGTTTTGAGATAGATGTGGGTACAACAGGTTGTTTCATTAATTCAACATCTTGAACACCAATTTTTACAACTTCACGACCAACAACTTTCCCACGTTTTATAACCGGGACTTTTGCATATGTGAATTTTGGTTTACCGGTTGGTTTGAGTTTGGCGCCTTTACCGATAACAGCTTCTACCTCTAACACGCCTTTCCATGGTACAGGAGCAGCTGCCTCTGGGGAAATATATGCCTTCCCAGTTTGTGTTTGTGACTCTACAAATGCTTTATATGAGCGAAATGCTTCACCTGCTGTTTTAGGTTGAGGCGCACTTTTCAGTCTACCAGACACACCTGTTAGAGCTGACTTTGGGGATTTGAGACCTGGTACAACAGATGGAACATCAACACCTTCTGTAGCAATACGGTAGACTGTTGGGGTGGGTTGTGTTTTAGATGGCTTCCATGCACGCTCGACTGAACGCACTGCAAAAGGTGTGTATGCTTCTGGTCCAGTGTATAAACCTTTTGTTGGTGACTTTCCAGGTTGTACTTCAAAATATTTAGTACCTGGTTTAAGTTTCCATTCGGTAGGAGCAGCATGGTATACCCGAGTGCCTCCTTTTGTGTATGGGCTTGTTTTGAATATTTTTTGTATGTCTGCTGGGGTTGTTTTTATTGGAACTCGCTCTGTTGATGGTATGCCTTTTGGTGATGGTTTATAAAATCTCTTTGGTGTGATTTTAGAAGCACTAACATATCTTGGTGAAAGTTTTGTTAACTGTCTCCCACCAGCTGTAGCCCCACGTTCTATACCGTAGGTTAATATTGCTTGACCCACCATTTCACCACCAAACTCAAAAGGTCGTTTCTTGGCTTCTGCTGCTGTGCCTTTAAGCCCCGCAACTAATCCTGGTAATGCCTGCTTTGCTGTTTGTTTTGGTTTCCTAACAGCACTTTCTAATGCAATAGGTATTACAGAACCATACTCTATCAATCCAGCAGGCGCCATTGCAGCTCCCCTACCAAACTTTTCAAATCCCCCACCACGTCTACCATCTCTTGTGGTTTTCCTTTCAACCCATCCCCTGTATTTCCTTGCGGCTTCTGTCCCACGCTGGTAATGCTTGTATGTCCTATACTGTTCTGTGCGTACCTGCCTCTTTGGCTGTCTTCGCCTTTGCATAGTTCTATATATGGATGGGACAAAAGTCATTATGGATATTACAACCCCCAACTACATAAATATATCTAAAGGTTTTATTACAAGAAATATCATACACCATAAAGTTTTCCCATCATTTAAATATGTAAAGAAAAGCCTTAAGTAGTATTGCGGTAGAGTATGTGTATGTGTACCATGAATGATGTCTTGAGGTGGGTTAAGACGATAGATAGCTTCATAGGGAAAGAGTACACCATCACACAGTTACCCCCAAACCTCCATAACAACAAATTTCATAGATATGCAATC
>Ga0209345_10002908_pt1 | contig 18199 bp, 24 predicted proteins | sample Cruoilmetagenom7_FD_187294 | JGI IMG/M metagenome (GOLD analysis project Ga0209345, IMG submission 187294) | Oil polluted marine microbial communities from Coal Oil Point, Santa Barbara, California, USA - Sample 7 (SPAdes) (version 2) | ecosystem: Environmental > Aquatic > Marine > Oil seeps ...
TTAGGGTAGGACCTTCTGTCCCCGCAGGGGCCTCAGTTCTGGGGGCCTTTTAGGGTAGGACCTTCTGTCCCCGCAGGGGCCTCAGTTCTGGGGGCCTTTTAGGGTAGGACCTTCTGTCCCCGCAGGGGCCTCAGTTCTGGGGGCCTTTAAGGTAGGACCTAATACATGGACGAAAAGCGTCCTCGCAGGGGCGGTCCGCGGAGAAGTTCCTTTTTAAATAAAAGAACCTCCGATCCGATGAACTAGGGCCACCTAAGCGACCCTTTGCTCATTTATCCTTTGGGTTTATTTTGTTTCATTTGCCTTGTGGACTTGCTTAAAGGTATAACCATTTCTAGCCGAATAGACTTGGGCGTACGATAACCCTAAATCCTTCGCTGCAGTTTTGTGAGGTAAGTCCTTCAGGTCTCCATAGCAGACCCTTTGTGCATCCTCCTCCACCATGGTTCTTGTTGAGCTAGGACCTCTATCTCTGCCCTTCGGTAATTCTTCGACCCTTTCTTGTAGAGCTAAAATAGTGGCTTCTAGCTCTGAGACCTTTGTGGCTAAAGTTTCAACAGTGACCTTTCGGGCCTTTGTGGTATTGTCAGTTTTAGTAGTCATGAGATATATTCCTTAATAATTCAAATCAGTTATTTGATTTGATAGGTTTACTATACCAACAATAATTATTTTGAACAATACCTTTTTCGTATATTAAACCTTTTGTCTTATAACCTTTTGATATTTTGTCCTTATTCCTTTCTAGTATAATACACCTTTCGTCTTATAACTTTTTGATCTAAAAACACATATAACCTAATAATCTAATAATCTAATTAATATATCAAAAAGTTATAATGAAAATATAATATAAAAATAGATTATTAGACGAAAAAGTTATTATCTTTTTATGACGAAACGTGATACAATAAAATAGACGGACGAATTTAAGGTCACCCTAAAAATCTCTCTCTATTTTATTATATCATAAAAAGGTTTTTATTGTACAATAATAAAATCAACTATTAAATACGATTATTAGACGAAAAAGTTATTGTACATAAGTTGATAATTTGATATAATAATCACACACACAAACAGAGAGGTATTAAAAATGAAATCAATACTTATCGCACTTACAGTTATAGCTGCATCATTCTTGATAGGCAGTATGGTGGTAGCCAATTTTGCCGAAAACCAAAGTCTCACCATCGACAACAGAATGTCCGATATTAACAATATCTAATTGATCTAGTAGTCGTGATTACAATATCAAAAAGATATTGTACAAAGTTTGAAAGCCTGATATAATAGTCACATCAAATCAAATAACTGGTTTGATTAACCCAAAGGAATACTACCATGACAACTCAAACAAGCAAAAAGACATCAACTGTAGCATCTTTAGAGGTACGTATCGAGCTGTTGGAGAGCGCAGTCTCAGAGCTAACAGAGCGCTTGGCAGCGATGCCGCAAGGACGCGATCGAGGTCCGACATCAACACGAACCATGACGGAAGACGATGCACACATGGTATGCTACGGAGTTCGCAAGGACGACTCTCACAAGGTCGCAGCAGAAGCACTAGGTTTATCGTATGCTCAAATCTACTCAGCACGAAACGAGTACACGTTCAAGCAGGTTCATAAAGCAAATAAGGTAGCTGACGTAGCCGAAACCAAGTAGTTGATTAAAGTTATATCTACCTGAACTCTTAGATCTTAAGGTTATAGTTATTCGCTATAATCTTTTGATCTAAAGTTGGAGATTTATTATAACAAAAAGATCTTAATCGCCTTATACTCTTTAGTTATATCGTTTTGTCTTTATATCCATCGATTGGAGCAGGCTGGGGCCCTCCGCAGCTCCGGCGCTCGGGCTCTGTTCGCTGGAAATTTTTGCACTTTTAAAGTCTAGTACGAAGTTGCGGAGTGCCTAGTACGAAGTTGCAGAGTTGCAGAGTTGCAGAGTTGCAGAGTTGCAGAGTTGCAGAGTTGCAGAGTTGCAGAGTTGCAGAGTTGCAGAGTTGCAGAGTTGCAGAGTGCCTAGCGTCCAAATATCTCAGTGCAGAGCTGCAGAGTGTCGTACTATAGCTGATCCGGCAAGATCGGCTATAGTATTGTGGCTCAGGTCTCTCGCCTCAGCATCACAGACGCTTTATTCTCTCTAAAAATTTTTCAATTCTCAGCTTTTAGGGTCGGTCAAGCTCAATTTTAGGTCCGGTCTGCCTTAATAAGGCTAAAATACGCGTATTTAGCCTTTTAAGACTCAGTCCGACGCTCTCAGGCCACGTCCAGCAACTTGGTATTGTAACCGTCAAACAAGAAGTAGCCAGATTAAGTAAAAATAACGTATTAGTATAGCTACTAACTACAACTTAACTCTGGCTACATCGTTAATACGATTGATGTACCTATGGCGGCGGAGGTGAGCCAATAAACTTACACCAAGTATGTACATACGGCAACCAATGCTGTATATTGTACCTATGAGCGAATCCAAAAATGAAGTTCAGAGCAAGAAAATACTTGATCTGATACGTGTAAAATACCCTAATTACCATCCTCTGTTGAGTTTGGCCGAGATTGCGCATGATAATGACGCCAATCTTAAGCTAAAGGCGGAGTGTCATACAACTATTGCGCGATACACAGAGTCGCAGCTTAAGTCGATGGAGGTCAAGGCTGAGGTCGATGTTGACTTCGGTGTGTTGTCTGTGCGAGTTATAAGCCCAGATTCTGCCGCGACGGGCTGATCATGGAAGTCGCACTTCATCCGAGACAGTATTTTGCTCTGATGAGTCCGGCTCAAGAGATATTTTTTGGCGGCGCGGTTGGAGGTGGGAAGAGTCACCTTCTACGCGTTGCTAGCATAGTGTATTCGGTGTGGGTGCCAGGGTTACAGGTCTACTTGTTTAGGCGGACGTATAAAGACCTAATGAGAAACCATATCCACACACCTGGTGGCTATCCAGAGCTGCTAAAGGCTATGCTGGATAAGAAGCTAGTCGTATGGAATAAGAGCGATAACTCATTCGATTTCCAAAATGGTAGCAGGATACAGTTGACGCATTGTCAGTATGATAGCGACGTCCTCAATTACCAGGGTGCGCAGATAGGGTTGCTATTGCTGGATGAGTCGACTCACTTATCGGCGTATGTGTATAAGTTTTTAAGGTCTAGGGTCCGTTTAGGTGGTCTTAAGATACCAGATTTGGATGTTCAGGACAACACTGGCAAAACCATAAAGCTGAAGTCTATGTTCCCAAGGATTATATCAGGCAGTAACCCTGGTAATGTGTCGCACAATTTCTTTAAGCGCGAGTTCGTTGTCCATGGCGAAGAGCCTTGGGTTGCGCCGAAAGAAGATGGAGGGATGACCCGTCAATTTATTCAGAGCAGAATCGATGACAACCCCACGCTTACGGATAATGATCCGGGCTACAAAGACAGAGTACGCGGACTGGGTGAAGATGGAATGTCTGACGCGCTTCTTAACGGCGATTGGGACATTGTGTGCGGCGGCGCTGTTGATGATCTATGGGACACTGACGTGCACGTTATTACTGGCTTTGATATTCCTAGACGTTGGAGAATTGATCGCTCGTACGATTACGGCTCAAGTGCGCCGTATGCAGTCCTGTGGTACGCTGAAAGCAACGGCGAAGAAGTCATACTTGATGGTAACGTCAAGAGCTTCCCTAAAGGCACACTCTTTGTCATCGCCGAGATCTATGGTGCGGATAAGAACGATGAAGGGCTTCGTGAAACTCCGTACCAGGTTGCGAGAAAGATTAAAGAGACAGAGTTAGAGTCAGGTATACGAGGTCGCGTAATGCCAGGGCCCGCTGACTCTTCTATCTTCGATACAGACAGAGGCGACTCCATTGCCAGCATGATGGACGAGTCTGGGATAAACTGGTACAAAGCAGATAAATCGCCAGGCAGTAGAGTGAACGGGTTAAGTCTGTTTCGCCAAAAGTTACGGAATAGCGTAGATAACCCGTATGATAAGCCAGGGATTTACTTTTTCAGGAAGAGTACGATAGATTGCAGGAATATAATATCTACCATGCCAAGAGACGAGAAGAAGCCGGAAGACGTGGACACTAAATCAAATGACCACTTTTGGGACACGTTGCGCTACCGTCTGCTTGACAGCAATCGAGCTGCTGTCTCTATACAAGTGCAGGGTGCATAATGCCGGTTGATTCAGTTCATCCAGAATACGCAGAGCATGTTGCCGACTTCATTAAAGCGTCGGATGTATACGACGGTAGCAGAGCAATCAAGCTAAGAACTTGGTTTGATGTGTATGGCCACAACCCTGACAACAAGTCAAAGTACGCAGGATCTGCTTACCTGCCGCCACTAGAAAAACAAAGCTTGTTTCAATATTCGTCGTACAAGGGTCGGGCTCTATTTCACAACGTAACAGGTAGAGTAGCTGACGGCCTTGTAGGCGTGATGACTCGTCTGCCTATGACAATTAGCAATGTGACGCCGGCGTTTGAACGATACATCGAAGACTTTAAGTCCGGAATGACGTTAGAGGCAACAGTCAAAGAGTCTATCCTCAGTATACTGCTGTACGACAGAGTAGGTTATCTCATCGATTCACCCGCTGGCGGTGGAGAGCCGGAAGTCAAGATGTTCGATGCGTTACAGATAATTAACTGGCGCTATGACGACAACGACGACTTAATAATGGTAGTCCTTCACCAGGTCGAAGCTTCTGCGCACGAAAATGACCCTTTTGAGCACGTCTCAGAGGACGTATACATAGTCCTGTACATGGAAGATAACGCGTACCGAATTCAGAAGTACAAAAAGAGCGACAAAGGCGAGATTGAGGCCAGTGGCGATTTTGTAGAGCCAACCATAAACGATAAGACAGTTGACCATATTCCGTTTTTGTTCGTTAACTCACTCGGCCTGAGCCCGGATATAAACAGAGCTAAGATACTTGACATCTTAGAGATAAACCTATCTCACTACATGACCAGTGCAGATTTAGAGCACGGCCGTCACTTTACCGCTCTGCCAACGCCTGTGGTAACCGGTGTAAAAGACACACAGACGATAAACATAGGCTCTACCGAAGCCATCGGCTTGCCTGAGGTAAACGCAAAAGCTTTTTATCTTGAGTTCGTCGGTGAAGGTCTTAGGTCTTTAGAGACTGCGATTAAAGAGAAAGAGTCGCAAATGGCCACTATGAGCGCAAGGCTCATAGATCAGAATCGCAAAGGATCAGAGTCTAGCGACACAGTTAGACTGCGTTATGCAGGCGAGTCCAATATGCTGGGCGGAATTGCGTCGTCCTTGCAATTGGCAATAAACGCCATACTTAAAGAGTTAGCAATTTGGCTAGGTGAGGCGGAAACGCCGACCATCGCCCTAAACAAAGACTTCCTGAGCGACTCCATCTCACCCCAAGCTATGAGTGTGCTGCTAGAAATGTACACCTCTGGCGGCATGGACATGGACACGTATCTCTACAATTTACAGCGCGCCGAACTGTTCGAACCTGGTATGACTACGGAGCAGTACAAGGTACGATTTGAAGCTTACTCAAAAGAGTTTGCAGCACAGCAGAAAGAAGTATTAACTACATCAACCGAAAACAATGACACGGAGAAACAATCATGACACTCAAATTTAAAGTACCAAATGACGATTTCACAAGCTTGGCTGACAATGTTCAAGCCTTGTACACCTCAAATGACGACGGCAATCACTACTTACAAGTCGAAGGCGCCGTCGCCAAAGAGCGGGTTGATGAGTTCCGCAATAACAACATCGAACTTAAGCGTCAGTTAGACACGTACAAAGACGTAAACATTGAAACGTACAATGGCTTCATGTCTTTAGGCGTTGACGCAGCCGACATACCTGGTTTGAAAGAAACTCAAGGCAAGATTCGCGACAAGCAGTTGTTCGATAACAAAGACATTGACGGTCTTGTAGCAGCTCAAGTCAATGATCGTGTTGGCGTGATGAAGTCTGAGCACGAAACTGCAATGTCAGCACTCACCGGTAAACTTAGCACTGCGCAAGGTCAACTGGAAGAAGTGCTAGTCAGCAACGACCTTCGTACAGCAGCTACAGAAGCCGGTGTACTGCCGGAAGCCATGGACGATATTTTGCTTCGTGGTCGTCAGGTGTTCAAGTTGCAAGACGGTGCGTCTACTCCGTTTGACTCTAAAGCCCAAATCATGTACGGCGCAGACGGTGTTAAGCCGCTGACTACAAAGGAGTGGGCAACCGGCCTGAAGCAGTCAGCGCCTCACTTGTTTACGCAACCCAAAGGGGCCGGCATAATTCAAGGCGTAAAGGGATTCGGTGCCGACACATCGAAAATGAGCTCTATTGATAAAATCTCCGCCGGGCTAGGCGGTTAATACAATTAAAAACGCAGTAAAAGGAATGTGCATGGGTTTCGTAGACAATATATTTGAGCAGACTTTTTCTAGGCACCCATACCTATTCTTGTTTGTGATCATCATAGCTGGCGCTGGAATGGGTCACTCTTACAATGTGTTTGCCCAAAAATCGTCTGTGAAAGCCGACCTTATTTTATACGAACAAAAAAGCGCTGAAAAGTTCTTGGCGGTTGAGCTAAGGCTAGATGGTCTAGAGCGAACGATGATGCGCTCTTTTAGTAAAATGGCCGTACAAAACTACAACTCCGAGATACACCGTCTGTCAGAGCTAGATCGTACAGGGAAGGCGACTAGTAGCGAAAGAAAGCACTTGCGGGAACTGCAGCAGTCGCTAAAAATAGAGCTTGATAAGCAAGTCGTCGAGGAGTTTTAGTATGGCCATAAGAATCGCTCAGTACAAAGGTAAAGGCATAGGCAGTAAAGCCATAAAACTTCTCACCTGGGGCCAGTATAGCCACACTGCAATCATGCTTGAAGACGATTTGATCGTGGAGGCTTGGGAGGGTAGCAATTCAGTTCGCATCATCAACTCTATTTCAGACGGCCATAAACCTGGCACTCCTGTAGATATTTACTACATTGATGTCTCTGCCAAGCAAGAAGGCTTGATTCGAGAGTTCGTTTTAGCTCAAGTTGGCAAGGAATATGATTACTGGGGTATACACGGGTTTTTATGGCGCAAACAACGGCAGTGCGATGAAAGCTGGTTTTGCTCTGAACTGTTCGGTGCCTCCTGTGAGCACGCAAGTGTGAGACTTTTTAACAATGTGCCACCTTGGAGGATGTCGCCTTCAATGGCTAGCAGATCGCCTGTGGCGCTTCGTATTGAATCAACCGTAACAACTTAACCAACTGGAGTTTGAAAATGAAAAAGTTCTTATTTATTGTTTTAACTGCGTTCGCCATGCATAGCTTTGCTGCTGAAGATTTCACGCTATGGGCGAGTGAGACTGTGGATGGCCCTTATGTCGGAGATGTCGTTGCCATTAGCAGCGAGGTCACTAACAACTCAGGGTTCAATGCCATTGAGCTAATTGTAGATTACGAGAGTTTTACTCCAGACGGCGCAAACGCACCCGCTGATTATAAGCTTTATGCAATTATTGAGCAGAAAATGGCCGGCATTTGGTATCCAGCCGGATACCAATTTCGCGGATTAAAATCCTCAGAGAGCGCCACAAAGAAAATTTTAATCATGGCTCCCAATGTCCCTGATTTCAATGGAGCTGAAAATGATATGTACGTTGGAAATATACCAATTGCCTCACAATCTTATAATACTGGTGTTCTTGGGTCTACGTTCCGGGTGAAAATTGTCGCGGATAATAGCGGCATTAGTGATTTAACTTCAGTGACCTTTTCGGCCTATGGCCGGAAGTTCAACCAGTAAAATAATGCTATGACACTACTTGCTGTTGGTTTTGACGGCGTTCGCGCTGACGCCATGGATACCACCGCCAATATTTCAAGTATCGGCGGAGGTGCCGGGGCAGGCGTTGAAGATGAAGCATATTATCAAAATGGGCTGGCAATCTCACGTAAAGTAACCAACGCTGGGTTCTTTTCAGATACAGGTGCACAACGAGACTTTACTGCCGCTGGTAGGCGTGTTGTTCTTTATAAGGTGCTGGTCACAAACTACGCTGGCATCACTTTGCTGGAGGCCAGGATTGGCTCTGCAGGTACCGCTTATGGAGAGTATTTGCTTGCAGATAACACCACTGTTAATTATCAGCCAGTTGGCGGGTTCTTGTTGATTCCAATTGACCCAACTATCGCAGGCTACAGGAATGCAACTGTTGGCAATCCAGATATGTCAGTTGCAGACTATTTTGGGATTTTCGCTTCAGGGCCACAGTCAAAAGCTGAAAACCTTGTGATGGATGCCATTGACATTGGCTCTGGATTTTATGTTACAGGTGGCACGGGCGCTGACCCTGTAGCAACTTTTCAAGATTTTGTTGATGATGATGAAGGTGATCCAACAACAGGTCGCTTCGGGTTCATAAGCACAAAAGAAGGCATTCTTTTTGTTTACGGCAAGCTGACCATAGGCGCCACGGCTGCGCTTGAGGTGCTAACCTCCGCCGCAACAGAGTTCACTGATAACGGTCAAACAATTGTCTTTCCTGATGGATGGTTTGGGGCTGATTTTTCAGGATTGGTAATTGATCTAGGTGATGCTGGAACAATCATTGATGCCTCAAACAACTCTTATATCAGCCGTGGAACTGTTTCAATAGCGGACACTCGGGCAGTTTTTAAGGTAGTTGGAGTCAGTGGCGCAGGTAATTTCTCTTCTGCCTCTTTTGTTAATTTTGCAGGCTTGACGCTGACATCTGGTGTTGATTTTTCCAATGCAATTTTGCAGAACTGCGAAGAAATAACGCCAGCTCTTGGCGATATGTCAAATGCGTTAGTCTCTAAGTTCACAGGTGCATCCGCTTTGATATGGGATGAGACATCTGACCCCAATATTTACTTGCACGGTACTGTGTTTGTAGGCAATTCTAACCACGCTATTAGGTTTGATTCAAATACACCGGCTGTTATTAATCTTTCCGCACAAAGTTATTCCGGCTATAACGCAGCAGTTGGCAGCAACCTTGTTGCTAATTCCGGTCCAACAGATGCGACTATTTTTAATGACTCTGGGAAGGCTATTACGATAAACGTAATTAACAGTGGCGGCGCAATATCAGTGAGGAATGGCGTCGGTGCAACCACTACTGTTGTCAGCGGTTTGGTTACTGTGCAAGTAACAGTTTATGATGATGAAACCGGGCTTCCACTTCCTAACTCTCATGTGCAACTGGTTAAATCGTCTGACAAGTCGGTGCTGCTAAGCGGTGCTGTTGACGGGTCTGGAGTTATATCAACAGGTATTACATACGTAAGCGACACACCTGTTGAAGGCTGGGTCAGACAATGGGACTTACTTGGGGTTGATTACACCCCAAAGAACATTAGCGGAACAATCACAAACACTGGCCTTTTGCTAGATGTACGACTAAACCCAATCTAAAGGTATTGACAGATGACAATTTACGCCAAAGATGCAGATGCGGCAACAGCGGTAACAGCCTTTCTTGCGCAATTTCAGATTTCTGCAAATGGTGACATACGCTATGTTGCGGGGGTTGACACGTTTCACACTTGGTGGGTTCATCGATCCCTTCAAAAGATTGCTTGGGATCTGGCAATTTCTGGTGACGATGAGGTCAATTTATCAAAGCCAAACCCGTCCACCTCAGAAGCCCTTGGGACGATTATTACACTTCAAGATCACACTACTCAGTATTCTGTTAATTACAATATAACAGCCACTGAAGCAGAATACTTTTTTGGCGGCTCCATTGAGCAGAATAACGGCGATGACCGATTTCCCGGCCTTATTGTTCTAGGCAGCGTTGCTTCCGCAACACAGTTGCAAATTATTCAAGACAATGCTCTGCTGACATCACACTGGGGCACTGGCAAAAACCAAACCGATAGCCAAACTTTGATGCGCATCTTGATCCAAACACGCTCCGGCGGGGTTGATATAGACGGAGGGCGTGTGATTGTTAAGGCGAATGAGTGGGGTGATACATATGCCGTATGGAGAACGGCGCTTGGCCTTGGTGAGTCGGTTGCTGCAATTAACACAAGCCCAGACCCTCAGAACACGACACTAATTGGCACCGTTCAAGCGTACATTGGAATCACTAATACAGAGGGCTACCAATCCCTTGATATCGGCGACGGATCAGGCCTAAAGCCCTATTTGTCCCAGTGGACATATGGCGGCAATGACAAAAAGGCTCTGTACGAGTGGACAAAGGCTGAAATGGTGCGGGGCACTTCGTCATTGCTTTACGGCATTGATGGTGACCTGTTTACAGGAGGCCCAACCTTTGCTTGTGATGTGGACACTTCAGGTGGTGGAACTTGGGTTCAAAATGAAGTTGTAAATTGGACAGAAGCTGGCACTGCTTCTAGCGGCATCTTGATGGCTGCAGATGATATGTCTGATGCCTCAACCTCTGAGCTTTGGATTCACATTTTAACGGGAATCAACCCGACAGACGGCACTATTATTTCAGGGGCAACCGCTTCAAATACCGTTAATGTGTCAGTGACTTCTCTTATCCCAAGCCCAAACCACCTTGGCCAGTTTACTGGCTCTGCTTGGATTGGTGACTTTGGTATTGGTTTTGTGCCAGGTGAATTAACTTCAGCTGATTCCGTTAAGCCTCTTGATGGAAGTGGCCCTCTCCAGCCACCCAATAACGTACCAATTAGTGTAACTGCAAACGGCACAACTAATGCCCATGTCATCTTGGCTATTAAAGACGGCGGAACTGGCGGCATTGATCAAACTCAATACACTGCGGCAGCTGGGAATAACTCAGGCAATGGAACTTTTGTTATTAATGAGGCCATTGCATCAGACACGCCACCGTCTGGGTCAGTCCTTGTTCTTGAAGGAACCACATTTGAACAGCTAGTGTATACCTCATGGTCAGGATCTACATTCACCTTAAGTGGCACACTAGGCGCGAATTACACTGCCGGAAAGGACGTGATTGTCCCAATGCTATACGACAACATACCTACTGACGGCGGAACTGCTTCAACATCCTTGATCTATAGTGCGGATATTGACGTGGTTGGCTGGGTGAGACACGGTGAGCCCGGCACGCCTCACAAACCTGTAGGCATCGCCGGCACAATCGGTACAGCTGGCCTATCTCTAACTGTCCAGATGGATAGCGAATAATAGAATGCCATACACGGTAACATGGAACATCAAGCACATATATATTCCGGCATCAGAATTAACACTGATATCCGGCAGTATATATGAGCTTGATCTACTCCAATTCCACGATGAAATAAGGCAGCTTGAGTGGGGTTTTGCTGATGGGCTACCGTGGCCGCAAATTCTAGATCACACAAACCCGAAATTAGACTTTTCTGGCGCTGATTATGCAGGGTTTGACGAAGTTATAAACGGGTACACCGTGACATTTGACCCAGTTGTTTCTAGAGTGAATCTGAAAGGCTCAAATAACAACATTGTGGATATTATGGTTGTTAACGGTGTGTCTGCTGTATCGTTTAACTCGGCCGGTTTGCAGTTAATAGCTTCAGGTTCTGGGTTAACTCAAGGTCAAAGCGACCAGTTGTCAGAAGTCCATACTTGGCAAGACCGAATTGTCCACTTGAACACCGAGCTTCTTGTTCAGGGCGATGGCTCACAAAGAGCTCCGTTTAATACTGTAGCTAGCGCTTTGGACTATGCAGAAGCAAACGGTATCCAAAAGGTTTTTACCTTTTCAGATATCAACGTTGACCGGAATTTAAAGAACTTCAGTATTTCTGGTCTTAGTTATCCAAGAATTGACTTGGGAGGCTACAATGTAAGTGGCTCAACTTTTAAGCGTTGCGTGCTTAGAGGGGACTCTGCAGGTGATCTGTCCGCTGAAACGTGTGAGCTGGACACAGGTTTTGTTGCGAGAGGTACCTTTAGCGACTGTTCGTTCCTTGGCGACTTCAACCAAGGCGCAGACTCTGAGTATACTAACTGTCACTCTGGAGTTACAGGTCTTGGTTACGCAACTTTAACAGTAGACGCAGGGAACGCCCAGGTTCGTGGGTTTTTAGGCTCGCTCGGCATGGGTGGCATTGTAGCAGGCGACCATTCGATTGGTATTATTTCCGACGGTCGTTTTGTGCTGTCCGCCACCTGCACTGGTGGAGTAGTCCACCTAAGAGGTCAGCCGTTTGACATCGTAGATGGGTCAGCGGGAACTGAGGTGCTGGACGAAACAGCCGTACTAAATGCAGCCACTAAAGTTGTTCACGGCGTTGACTTTTGACAACTCTGGCTGAGCGTGTGCTAGAGCTGACGTCCTTGACAGGACCCGCAACCTTGGCGGAGCACATGCTAAGCATCACCCAAACCGGCAGCGCAAAGTCACTATTGGTATCAGAGTTGAAGGTGGAGATCGTGCAAATAAGTGTAGAGATTGAGGAAGGGATAAAAGTCGATATAGAAGAAGGTATCGACATCGAATTGGACAGCGGTATAGACGTGGAGATTTGTTAGTGGCTACATATGGGACTATATTAGAGGCGAACATAGAGCGCAGCACTCTTGATACGGACGACATAATCTTGAACCTGACCAAGAGTAAGGCAGCGTTTGATATCACAGATTGGACCGCCAACATAACGGTCAATACTGCAAAGGATGGAAGCGGGGTTCTAGTATTTGAGGCTGACGGTGTAGTATTCGGTGCCGCAACCAATGCGCAAATAGCCATAGACATGTCATTAGCTGGGGCTGTTGCAGCGGGCAAGTACTTTCATGACATCAGAATTATAGACGCCTCAGGTAAAGGGCGTGAGAGCTTGGCAGGTAAGTACACGGTTACGCAGCGGATACCGAAGTCATAATTTTAGCGTCTCCTGCATGTACATTCTTACTAACTCTTAGTACTATATAAATTGGTTCCGGAGGAATCCTAGCAACAGCCCGGAGGGTTTACTTTCTTACTTTTGAGGATTTCTAATGGCTACCGTCACGTTAGCAGAATCCGCCAAGCTGTCACAAGACATGCTTGTTGCGGGTGTAATTGAAAACATTGTAGTTGTCGATCGATTTTTCGAAGTTTTGCCTTTCTCTGAAATTGAGGGTAACGCTTTATCTTACAACCGCGAAAATGCTTTGGGCGATGTCCAAACTCTCGCAGTCGGAGGTACTATCACCGCAAAAGCGGCTGCAACTTTCACCAACGTTACAACCTCTCTCACCACTATCATCGGTGATGCAGAAGTTAACGGCTTGATTCAAGCCACACGATCCAACGTCACCAACCAGAAGGCCGTACAGATCGCGTCTAAAGCCAAGAACATCGGTTTGACATATCGTAACCAGCTCATCACAGGCGATGGAACTGGTGCCAACGTTGAAGGTTTGTTGTCTCTTGTTACAGCAGCACAGACCATCGACACCGGCGCAAATGGTCAAGCACTTTCTTTTGAAGTCTTGGACGGATTGCTCGACCAGGTTACTGACAAGAACGGCGTTGTCGATTACATCATGATGCCCAGCCGTACACTGCGTACTTACTTTGGTTTACTACGCGCATTAGGCGGAGCAAATATCGGCGAGGTAGTAACTCTTCCATCAGGTGCCCAAGTTCCTGGTTACCGCGGTACTCCTATCTTCCGTAACGATAACATCCCTACGGATCAAGTCAAAGGCACTGGCTCAGGCCAGACCACCCTGCTGGCCGGCTCTTTGGATGATGGCTCTATGACTATGGGTATCTCTGGTATTACTGCTCTTGGCGCTGCAGGTATTCGAATCGCTGATATCGGTGAATCTGAGACTAAGGACGATAACATCACTCGTGTTAAGTTCTACACAGGTTTGGCTAATTATAGCGAACTCGGTCTTGCCGCCGCCGACGGTATTACTGACTAATATCTGCGAGAGGGCTACCGACTAACATCGGTAGCCCGATCTTAAATTACGGAGAGAGATATGAGGAAAGCAGTAATTACCTTACCAGATTCGTGCAAAGAGGATGACAAACTAATACTTAAGCGGTATCAGTTCGTCAACCGTAAAATGTCTATACCTATTCTTTCTGATAAGAGTACGGATCATGATAAAGTCGGAAGTCTACTGTGCAGATACTACGGCTGCACAATGGTGGTCGAGGAGGAATCAGCCGAGGAAGCCCAAAAGGCGGCCGCAGCCAAGGTTGAAGACGACAGGGCGGCCGAGCTGGAAAATGAAGTAAGTAAAGCCAAAGCTGACGCAGCAACAGAAGAGCGCGGCAAAGCTAATGCGGCGAAGAAAGCAGCGAATAAAGAGCGCGCTGAAGCCACTGCGGCCAACAACGCAGCCAATAACGCGGCTAAAGGCGCTAGCTAAGCATGGCTATAGACGCAGAAGTTGGAGGCTCAAGTGCCAATTCGTATGTGTCTATAGCAGACGCTGACACGTTCTTTGAAGTCAGGTCTTATGCTTCAGCATGGACATCTGCGTCTGACGAGAACAAAGAGGCATCACTGGTACAAGCTACCAGGGTGGCCAACGTCAGCTACGACTTTCTTGGCTCCATATCTACACAGGCTCAAGCTTTAAGGTGGCCTAGATCTAGTGTGTATGATCAAGACGGACGACTGTATGCGGACGATGAACTACCAAAGTTGCTAACAGACGCCATATGTGACTATGCCTTGTACATACTTCAGTCTGATCTGCTTGCCGATGATGGCGCAAATCTTATAGATGAGATGGAAATAGGCCCAATACGCCTTGACTTCGATAAGTCAAAGGAGAAAGAGCTTATACCAAGTATTGTACACGATCAGTTGATGCTGCTAAGTGAAAACAGGTCGAACTTGAGTCAAGGCGTAGTCTCAATGCCGGTGACAAGAACATGAGCTTAGCTCAGACGGTTATTGAGGCTGTCAAGACTGCTATCAACGTAAGTGATGATCTTATGTTGAACTTTTCGGTGAGCACAAGTACTAGCTCACTAGACACAGCCACAAACACTGTCACTAAGTTGACGTCTGAAAACACGTTTGTAGGTGTATATGATGACTTTGAAATCGGTAACGTAACAGGGTCGACAGCGGTAAAGGACTCTACCAAGGTGTTCTTGTTCAAAAGGGACGAAGACGATTTGTCACAAGTCACACCTAATAGCGAGATATCCGACGGGTTAGGTAAGGTGTTCAACGTATTAAAGGTCAAACCTATTTACGCAGGATCTACCGCTGTTGCGGTCGAACTGATGAGATCGGAGTGAGTTTTACCTCTGACATCAAAGCCTTCGTAGTTCAAGAGGTGGACGAAGAAGTTCAAAACTTGACCATGCTGAAAGCTAAGCGAGTGTTTCAGGGCGCCTATCGAAGGACGCCAGTGTACAGAGGTAGATTGCGTGCAGCGTGGTTTGCGTCTACAAACGCTCCTGTATATAAATCAGTTTTACATGGAGGCTCACCGGAAAGGCCACTACATGTACCTAAATGGCCGAGAATGGGTAGAGTAAAACCATACACCAAGGTGTTTATAACAAACGGCCAGCCATACTCTCAGATAGTGAATGATGGAATTGGTACTCTTAAATCGCCAAAAGGAATGGTAGAACTTTCAATAAGAGGTGCCACCGGTGACTCTTAACGATATAGATACAGCCATTATAAATAGATTCGCCGAAAATTACAGCTTAACTGATGTACAGCACGAAAACGTGCCGTTTGATTTGAATAGAGAGGCTGAGTTTGTAAGGCTGTCGGTAGTTAAAGGTGACTCCAATCAAGCAAGTATGGGCGGAGCTAGTGGAAACTACTTCCGTCAGCAAGGCGTTATCTTTGTTCAAGTGTACACACCTGTAGGGCTTGGGACAAGTCTAGCTAACACGATAGCTGAGTCGGTAAGTGGCGTGTGGAGAAATCAGCAGTTCGACAACATAGTGTGCGGGGCACCGGATATAAATCACATAGGTGAAGTAGACGGCTGGTTTCAGCTGAACGTCTCGTGTGATTTTTACGTTCATTCAATTTACTAGGAGATTTTCATGTCCTTTGCATCATCAAATAGAGCTGCACTAAGAGGAACGCCTGAAACAGTTTTCGGCGTTACGGATGCCACACCGGTTTTCGAGCGGTTCCGATACAACTCTGAATCCCTTAACTATAACATATCAAACATCGTCAGCGAAGAGATTCGCGATGATCGCATGACCTCAGACCTTATTCAAGTCTCTGCTGACGCATCGGGCGACGTTGCTTTCGAGCTTAGCTACGGTGCTTACGACCAATACCTGGAAGCAATGTTTGCACAGAGCGCCGGATTCTCCGCCGCACAAAACATTGCAGCAACCGATGTCAGCGCCCTAGACGATGGCGGCTTTCAAGCATACGCCTCCGTTGGCGAAAATCTAACGGTATTCCCGGTAGGTATGTGGGTAGCTGTTGGCGGGTTTGCAGACCCTACGTTGAACGGGTTCTTTAGAGTCAAGACCTCTACGGCTGGCCAGCTAACCACGTTTCGCGCGTTTACAGCTACAGAAGCAGCTGGAGCGTCTGTAACACTGGACAACAGCGGAAGCATCAAGAATGGTGTGGATCTGATGTCCTTCACTATTCAAAAGTTCTTACAGGACGCCACGACACCTACTTACTTCAACTTTGAAGGTGTACGAGCAGGGTCGATGTCCTTAGACTTCGCTACAGCACAGATATTGCAAGGTACTTTCGGGTTTATGGGTTTACGTCAAGTCACGTCTACCTCTGAGATTACAGGTCAAACAGTAACAGACCTATTCACCAATACACCTATGAACGCTGTCAGTAACGTGCTGGACATACTGGTAGATAACACCATCTCAACAGCCAGTTTCCAAAGTCTTACTTTAGAGATGAACAACAACCTACGTGCGCAGGACGGCATCGGATCGCTAGGCCATTTAGGTATAGCATTAAGCCGATTAGAGCTATCTGGCAGCGTAGGTTTGTACTTTGAAGATAGCTCTATGTATGACCTGTACCTAAATGGCACCGGCTTCGCCCTGTCGTTCAGAGTCAAGGACGTGCAGAATAACCACTACATATTCACGCTACCAAATGTCAAGTTTGAATCCGGAACAGTGGTATCAGGTGGTTTGGATCAAGACGTCATCCTGGACGCAACGTGGAGAGCTGTTTTGGATCCCGCAACGCAGTCTATGATCTCTATTGATCGGTTCGAGGCTATAAACCTATAAGACGTACCCAGATTCATGTTGTTACTGGGTACTGTATTAATAGTATAAACCAGATGAATCTGGGCGTTTCCCAGTTTGCTTGGACTAGATTAACGTCGAAAAGGGTTATCTCCGTGGCCCCTGCCCAAGTGATTCAATTGCACGGAGCAAATTCGGAGATACATAATGGCTTTTGTAATAAATCAAGTTAGTGAAGAGAAGCGAGCTCACGGTGAGTGGGGCACCTACAACGGCGGCAAGTTCTTGGTAGCACACACGTCAAGCAACGCGTTCCAGCAGACGCTTAGTCGCTTGCAGCGCCCACACCTTAAGAAGATAGAAAAGAACCAGATTAGTGCCAAGCAGAGCAAGCAGATAATGTGCGAATCTATCGCCCGCGATCTGTTACTAGATTGGAGCGACGTACAGTGTGCCGACGGTTCAAGCGTAGATTACTCTTTTGAAACAGCTATGCAAGCTCTGATGAACGACGATGATTTCCGTGACTGGGTCCAGGAATTCGGTACGGATCTAGACAACTACAGAGCGGAGGAACTCGAAGATTTGGCAAAATAGTTTATGACAGGCTAGTATGGGATTTAGAGTGGTCATCAAAGCAAGATTTTCTAGAGGAACTAGAGAGCACATCTGGGACCACTCCAAAGGCCCTACTTAATAAGCCTGTCATAAATTCTGCCGTTAAGCCATTCTTTGATGGCTTCAGTGTGCTACATAGGTCCAGGCAGTCTGGGTTCGGTGTCGGGGCTATAGCTCCATCAGATATATTGGCGTACCTCAGTATCTACGAGCAAAATGATGCTGAACTGTTTTTTGAGGTTATTATTCGTGTAGATGGCCTTTATATAGAAAGACAGAATAAGAAAGAAGCAAAAGAGTCAGATAGCACAAACGAAGGCAGTGGAGCCGTACCGTATGCCCAAAGAAGCAACGCTAACGATAAACGTAGATAACTCTAAAGCTAAAGCTTCAAGAGATGAGTTTCTTGGGATGATGACCA